>ENA-OUOU01000236-OUOU01000236.1-human-gut-metagenome-genome-assembly--contig:-NODE-236-length-37688-cov-62.568517_pt1 | contig 37688 bp, 28 predicted proteins | sample MGYA00237936_ERZ548765 | MGnify/ENA primary metagenome ERZ548765 (study PRJEB26490, sample SAMN05356889) | human gut metagenome | biome: terrestrial biome; feature: human-associated habitat; material...
GTATTATTTTCCTCGGAGAGGAAGTGAACGAGACAACAGCAAGCCTTGTTGTTGCCCAGCTTTTATTCCTTGAGTCTGAGGATCCAAATAAGGATATCCATCTTTATATCAATTCACCGGGTGGAATGGTTACAGCAGGCCTTGCTATTTACGATACTATGCAGTACATTAAGTGTGATGTCTCAACAATCTGTATCGGTCTTGCAGCCAGCATGGGGGCTTTTCTTCTTGCAGGTGGTGCAAAGGGCAAGAGATATGCTCTTCCAAATGCAGAGATTATGATTCACCAGCCATCAGGCGGTGCAAAGGGTCAGGCTACTGAGATTCAGATTGCTGCTGAGAATATTTTAAAGACAAAGAAGAGATTAAACGAGATTTTAGCAGCCAATACAGGCAAGCCATATGAGACAATTGCTGCTGATACAGAGCGTGATAACTATATGTCAGCACAGGAAGCAGCTGAGTATGGTCTTATAGACAGTGTAATAACAAACAGATAATTATAAGTTAGATGAATTTAAGAGGGTACCCCGTATGGGATGCCCTCATGCAATAAAAGGAGTTAATAATGGCAGGAAAAAACGACGGAAAGATTCGCTGCTCATTTTGCGGTAAGACACAGGACCAGGTAAATCGTTTGATTTCCGGACCTAATGGGGCTTTTATCTGCGATGAGTGTATAGATATATGTGCCGAGATTCTTGAGGAGGAAGGCGTTGAGGGCCATGAGGACAAGAGCAGCGCTAAGGATGATATAAATCTTGTTACTCCGGAGGAGCTCAAGGCATTTTTGGATGACTATGTAATAGGACAGGACCAGGCTAAGAAGGTGCTTTCGGTTGCTGTTTACAATCACTACAAGAGAGTTCTGGCAGGAGATACATCAGATGTTGAGCTGCAGAAGAGCAATATCCTCATGCTTGGACCTACAGGCTCAGGAAAGACACTTCTTGCGCAGACACTTGCCAGAGTGATAAATGTACCATTTGCCATCGCTGATGCTACAACACTCACAGAGGCAGGATATGTAGGTGAGGATGTGGAGAATATCCTCTTAAAGCTTATTCAGGCGGCAGATTATGATATCGAGAGAGCAGAGCACGGTATCATTTATATAGATGAGATAGACAAAATTACAAAGAAATCAGAGAATGTCTCAATCACCAGAGACGTGTCAGGAGAGGGTGTACAGCAGGCCCTTTTAAAGATTCTTGAGGGCACAGAGGCATCTGTACCGCCACAGGGCGGCAGAAAGCATCCACAGCAGGAGCTTATTCCTATTGATACCACCAATATACTTTTTATCTGTGGTGGAGCCTTTGATGGTCTGGAGAAAATCATCGACAGCCGTATGGATACATCATCTATCGGCTTCAATTCTGATGTAAAGTCAAAGACAGAGCTCAATGTAGGAGAGGCGTTTAAGCATGCACTTCCACAGGATTTTGTAAAGTTTGGATTGATTCCTGAGTTTATCGGACGTGTACCTATTACCGTTTCTCTCGAGGCACTCGACAGGGATGCACTTATCCGTATACTTAAGGAGCCTAAGAACTCGCTTATCAAGCAGTACACCAAGCTTTTTGAGCTTGACGGAGTAGGTCTTGAGTTCACAGACGATGCAGTAAATGCCATCGCTGACAAGGCACTTGAGAGAAAGACAGGAGCCAGAGGACTTCGTGCCATCATGGAGGCTGTTATGCTTGACCTTATGTATCGTATACCGTCAGACAAGAGCATCAGCAAGTGCGTAATCGACAAGGATACAGTTGAGGAAAACTTAAAGCTAGATGGTGAGTGTGTGCCGGAGGCATATATCGAGGAAAAAGCGGCATCGTAAGTACATGGCGGTATTTTACAAAAGATACAGCATCGGATAATATAAATTGCACAGCGGTTTGATATGCATGGCTGTGCAATAATACAGGAGATATAAGTGGAAGAACAGATTATGAATATGCCTGCAGTAGCGCTGAGAGGGCTTACTATTCTGCCGGGGATGATTGCCCATTTCGACATCAGCAGAGAGCGCTCTCTTCGTGCTGTCGAGGAGGCTATGGAGCAGGATCAAAAGATTTATCTTGTCACACAAAGGAATGTGGACAGTGAGGACCCGACTCAGGAAGACCTCTATCAGATGGGTATTGTTGCTGACATAAAGCAGGTTGTCAGATTACAGAATGATGTTGTGAGAATACTTGTAGATGGAATAAGCCGGGCAGCATTGCTTGGCTTTACCGGTAATGAGAAGTACCTTGAGGCAGAAATCTGTTATTGTGATAGTAATGCAGACAGCCTGCCGGAGGATCTCAGGGAAGCCATGCTTCTCGGAGTCAGAGAGGCTTTTCACAGATATGCGGCAGTCGTCGGCAAAATCAGCAAGGAGCTTATCAGGCAGATAGATCAGTATGAGGATCTTGAAAAGCTCATTGATTATGTAACCAACAATCTGCCGGTGTCATATGAGCTTAAGCAGCAGGTGCTTGAGGCAGAGGATATCAATGACAGATATCAGGTTATAGTATCATTACTTCTCTCCCAGGTGGAGGTTATTTCCATAAAGAATGAGCTTCAGAAAAAAGTAAAGGTTCGTGTGGACAAGCATCAGAAGGAGTATGTGCTTCGTGAACAGCTTGGTGTGATACGTGAGGAGCTGGGCGAGAATGCTGACTCGGAGGCTGATGAATATGAGAAAAAGCTATCTGAGTTAGATGCGCCTGACTACGTAAAGGAAAAGACGAAAAAAGAGATAAAGCGCTTTAGAAATATGAGCAGCAGCTCATCAGAGAGCACAGTTGAGAGAGGCTATATAGAGACTGTACTTGAGCTTCCGTGGAACAAGATGTCTGTGGACAACAAGGATCTTGACCATGCAGCACAGGTGCTCGATGATGATCACTACGGATTAAAGGATGTTAAGGAGAGAATACTTGAGTTTCTGGCAGTCAGAAATCTGACAAGCAAGGGAGAGAGTCCTATAATTTGTCTTGTAGGCCCTCCGGGAACAGGAAAGACAAGCATAGCCCGTTCAATTGCGTCTGCACTGGAGAAGAAATATGTGCGTATTTCTCTTGGTGGTGTGCGCGATGAGGCAGAAATCCGTGGACACAGAAAGACATATATCGGCGCTATGCCGGGCCGTATAGTAAATGGCTTAAGACAGGCAGGCGTTTCAAATCCTCTCATGCTGTTGGATGAGATAGATAAGGTGTCAAGTGACTACAAGGGTGACACATCAGCCGCTCTTCTCGAGGTGCTTGACAGTGAGCAGAACTGCAGATTCAGGGATCATTACATTGAGATGCCTGTGGATTTGTCGGAGGTGCTTTTTATTGCAACGGCAAATGAGGTTTCAGGCATTCCAAAGCCGCTTCTTGACAGGATGGAGCTTATTGAGGTGTCAAGCTACACTGAAAATGAGAAATTTCACATAGCAAAGGAACACCTGGTTGAGAAGCAAAAGAGCAAAAACGGAATTAAAAAGGAACAGCTTACGATAACAGATGGTGCTTTAAAGGATATCATCAGGCTGTACACCAGAGAGGCCGGAGTCAGAAGCCTTGAGAGGACTATCGGCAAGCTGTGCCGCAAGGCTGCCAGGGAAATCTTTAAGGACAGCGAAGCTGCTGTAAAGGTTACAAAGACCAATCTTAAGACGTATCTGGGCAATCCGAAGTACAGTCCGGAGAAGAAAAATGATCACGCAGAGGTTGGAATCGTAAGAGGACTCGCATGGACCAGCGTGGGCGGTGTCACACTCGAGGTCGAGGTGAATGTGCTGCCGGGCAAGGGTGAGCTCGTGCTCACCGGTAAGCTTGGCGACGTGATGAAGGAGTCGGCACAGGCGGCACTTAGCTATGTGCGCTCAATAAGCGAAGGATATAGCATTGATGCAGAGTTTTACACGAAGCATGATATCCATATACATATCCCGGAGGGCGCAGTGCCAAAGGACGGACCATCTGCGGGTATCACTATGGCGACAGCCATGCTCTCAGCCATTACAGACAGACCTGTCAGGGCAGATGTAGCCATGACGGGCGAGATAACACTGCGCGGCAGGGTGCTTCCGATAGGAGGACTCAAGGAAAAGCTGCTTGCAGCCAAAGTAATCGGAATAAAAACAGTGTGTATTCCAAAGGATAATGAAAAGGACCTGGAGGAGATTTCAAAAGAAATAACAGACGGCATGGAAATCGTGCCGGTGGAGAGATTTTCACAGGTGGAGAAGATAGCATTTGTAAAATAAGAATGAGGAAGAGATTATGGTAATTAAAAGTGTTAATTTAGAGACAGTTTGCGGAATTACAAGCACAATCCCTGACAATGAGTATAATGAAGTGGCATTCGCCGGCAAGTCAAATGTAGGCAAGTCGTCACTGATCAACGCACTCATGAACAGAAAGTCACTTGCCAGGATCTCTTCACAGCCCGGCAAGACACAGACCATCAATTTTTATAACGTCAATGACGCCATGTATCTGGTCGATCTGCCGGGCTATGGCTATGCCAACGCCAATATCGAGATAAAAGCTAAATGGGGACAGATGATAGAAAACTATCTTCACACCTCAAAAAAGCTTCAGGCAGTGTTTCTTTTAATAGATATAAGGCATGAGCCATCGGACAATGATATCATGATGTATGACTGGATGGTAAACCAGGGCTTTGCACCGATCATCATTGCAACGAAATCTGATAAATTGAAAAAAAGCCAGATTGCCGCACACATAAAGACTATCAAGGATGTGCTTCATGTGAAGCCGGGCACGGTAGTTATACCGTTTTCGTCCATGTCAAAGGAAGGCAGGAACGAAATCTGGAATCTCATAGATTCACTCGTGTTTGACGAGGAGACGCTTCTTGCCATGAAACAGGAGGAAGAAGCAAAGCGCGAGGCAAAATCAGCTGCAAAAAGAGCCGCTGCATCACAGCCGCACAAAAAGGAGCGCTGGAAGAAGACAGGAAAGCCGGTTGCCAAAAAGACAAAAGAGCGCAGAGATAAGGCCAAGAGCAAAAAAAGCGTTAATAATCATAAAAAGAAATAAAGTCGAAATAGAGTCATAGAAATAAAGTTATAGAAAGAAAGGCGAATATTTAATATATGAAGAATAAATGCAAATTTGTAGGCATTATGTTTTTGTGTATATTGATAGTGTGTACGCTTGCGGTAATGGCATATGAGCACACAGCAGGTATGAAAGGCGCTGCCGGTGGATCATCAAATGCTTCGGGCAATATAAAAAATACTGACGAAGCTGACGATATACTTACAGTCGTGACATCCTTCTATCCTATGTATATTGCAGCTTTAAATATAGTAGACGGAGTGGAAGGAGTGAGACTCGAAAACCTAAGCGAGCCACAGACCGGTTGTCTGCATGATTTCCAGCTCACACCGGAGGATATGAAGCTTTTATCCACAGCCGATGTTTTTGTAATAAACGGAGGCGGTATAGAGTCGTTTATGTCAGATGTGGCAAAGGCGTATCCGAAGCTTGATGTGGTTGAGGCCTGTGAGGATGTGGCACTTCTTTCTGAGGATGATGCAGACAGTGACCACGACCATGATCACGAAGCAGATGCAGAATCAGACAGTGATCACGACCATGATCACGATGCAGATGCAGAATCGGACAGTGACCACGACCATGACCACGAAGCAGACGCAGAATCAGATAGCGCGCACGATCATGACCATGGTGATGAGAATGCCCATGCATGGATGAGCGTGCCGCGTTACCGCACCATGGTTCAGACAATCGCATCCCGGCTTGCCGAAAAGGATGCAAAGCATGCTGATGAATATTATGCAAATGCAAAAGCATATGATGCAAAGCTTGCAGTGCTTGAAGAAAAGATAAATAGCATAAAGAGTCTTACCAATGGACAGAATATCATCATATTCCATGAGGCCTATGCATATGTAGCTGATGATTTTTCCATGAATGCATGCTATCTGTTAGACCTTGACGAGGAGCGCTCAGTCAGCGCAGGTGAGATAAAACAGGTAATAGGTGCCATAAAGGATGACGGAGTGTCGGTAATACTAGCTGAGGAGCTCTACGGAAAGAGCATGGGAGATACCGTATCGCGTGAGACAGATGTGCATGTGATTTATATCGACCCTCTCAACAGGGGAGAGTACGACAAGGACAGCTATCTTGATGGTATGGAGCACAATATAGAGCTTATCAAAGAGGCATTTACTAAATAAAATTGGAGAAAATATGCGGAAAATAATACAGCCATGTGGCTTTCATTGCATAAAAATAAATAACCTTGGAGTGAGCTTCGGAGAGCAGACGGTGCTTGAGGATGTAAATATGCACATACACTGTGGCTCCTTCAATGTCATAATAGGCCAAAACGGTGCCGGAAAATCCACACTCATAAAGGCGATACTGGGCGAGATACCTCACACCGGTACGATTGAGTTCAAGGATACTAAGGACGGACATATGGCTAAGCTTAAAATCGGCTATGTGCCGCAGTCTGTTAATATCGAGAAAAATACACCGGTCAGCGTGTATGACCTCATAGCAAGCTATCAGTACAATTATCCTGTTTTTCTGCCAAAGAGCAAAAAGATAGAGGCAAAGATAAGGGAGACACTCGAGGTATTTGAGGCTGAGGAGCTCATCGACAAGCAGGTGTGCAACCTCTCGGGAGGACAGCTGCAGAGAGTGCTTCTTTCCATGGCAATCATGGACGAGCCGAATCTGCTGCTGTTGGATGAGCCGGTGTCCGGAATAGACCAAAACGGCATGGAGCTTTTCTATAAGACCATGGATTATTTAAAGACTCACTATGATCTTGCAATCATACTGATATCGCACGATTTGGACTATGTGGCAAAGTACGCAGACCATGTTGTGCTGCTTGATAAGACCGTTGCAAAGCAGGGAACTGTGAAGGAAGTATTCGAGAGCAGGGAATTTGAGAGAATTTTTTACACAGGAGAGGAATCCTGGGTGAGAGAGGAGGAACACAAATGAATATAACCTCCTGGCTTCAATATGATTTCATGAGAAATGCCCTTATCGCTGTGCTCATCATCACACCGCTTTTTGGCATAATGGGAACCATGATTGTAAACAAAAAGATGGCATACTTTTCAGATGCACTCGGACATTCAGCACTTACCGGAATCGCTGTCGGAGTGGTATGCGGCATGGCAGACACCTCGCTTGCCATGGTGATATTTGCGATAGTGTTTGCACTTCTTTTAAATAAGATAGGCAGTCTGAACACTGCATCGACAGATACCATTATATCGGTATTTTCATCGTGCTCTGTGGCGATAGGTCTTGCGATACTGTCAAAGGGCGGCAATTTCAGCAAATACTCAAGTATACTGGTGGGCGATGTGCTAAGCATCACAAAGACTGAGATAGTTTATTTAATTGTGATTTTTGTGGTCACGATAGTGTTCTGGGTGTTTTGCTTCAATAAGCTCAACGCCATCTGCATACACAGAAGCGTGGCAAAAAGCAAGGGCATACATGTGCGTCTTTTGGATAATCTGTTTGCGGTGCTTGTAGCACTCATAGTTATGCTATCCATCAAGTGGATAGGTATACTTATAATAAATGCTCTGCTTATATTACCGGCGGCTTCATCAAGGAATATTTCGGAAAATATGCGTGAGTATCATTTCTTTTCAGTGATATTTTCAGTATTTTCCGGTATAGTCGGCCTCGCAGTGTCATACTACACCAATGTGGCAACAGGTCCGATGATAGTGATTATTGCATCGGTAATATATTTTTCGACATTTATATTTGGCAGAAAGCTGAAAAAATAACGGCTAAAGCTATAAGCAACAGACGCAAAACAGCCGATACACAATATAAGAGAAAGACTGTTTAGCTATATCAGACGCTATACAGGTTGATAATAGTATAGCGGGAAAGGATTCCCGCACGCACATTACCAGGGAGGGATGAGATATGTTAGATGCTATTTCAAGTGTAGTTTCAGCAGTAGCGGCGCAGAGTGTCACAGCAAAGGACGAGGCGCAGACAAAGAATACTAATACCGCTTCAAAGAAGCAGGATGCAAAGACGGATAAGTCGGATGCAAAGACTGCAGGCTTCAGCGAGGAGGCAGCTGTATATGAGAAATCAGACAGCAAGGATGATTCAAAGGATACTGCAAAGAGCACAGTAAACCAGAAGATGAGCAAGGCAGACAGAGATGCACTGGTACAGGCACTTAAGGATGATGCCAACGCCAGACAGCAGCAGCTTATCGAGATCGTCAGAAAGTCTATGACAGGACAGGCTACAACCTGGGACAAGTCACAGGGCTTAAAGAGTCTGTTTGAGAATCTGACTGTAGATGCAGACACAATAGCGCAGGCCAAAAAGGACATCGCAGAGGATGGATACTGGGGCGTTGAGAAGACCTCAGACCGTATACTTGACTTTGCAAAGGCACTGTCGGGAGGCGACAAGGACAAGGCTGATGAGCTTTTGAATGCATTCAAGAAAGGCTTTTCACAGGCAACAGGAGCCTGGGGAGACAAGCTGCCATCAATATGTCAGGATACATATGATGCAGTGCTCAAGAAGTTTGATGACTGGAAGAATGGCACAGAGGACACACAGGTACAGGGCTAGAAGCCGGATGTGTATGTAAAAGTGTCGTGATGGAACGAATATTATATAAGAAATGTGATTTATGAATTATGAAAAGGGGGCTGCACGCAGCGTGCAGTCACCTTTTTAGCGCTTGTATATTTTTTTGAGAGGTGTATAATAGAAGAATAGTATATAAGTATCATTATTCATGTGGAGGAAATATCATGAAATTAGACATGTCAAAGTGGAAAGCACTTAGCATCAAAAATCGTTTAAAGAAAGGCTTCAGACTGACTACATTTGTAGCATCGGCATCGGGGGTTATCGCGGGTATTCTTATGATTATTGTATCAATGAGATATTCCAGCGCACTAAACTTTTACGGATTTTCACAGGGAGATATAGGAAAGGTTATGGTAACCTTCTCAGAGACACGAAGCGCTACACGAGCTCTTATCGGTTATACAGCTTCTGACACATTAAGTAAGATGTCTGATACACATGATTCTAAAAAGGAATTATTTCAAAAATACTGGAAAGAGCTGCAAAGCTCTATAAAGACAGGTGAGGAGAAGGATATATATGATGATATAAACAGTAAGCTCGACTCATACTGGAGTCTCGATGATGAAATCGGACAGTTAGGTAGGAATGCTACAGATCCTGAGACACAGAAGGAGGCCGAGGAGAGAGCAGTAGCAGATCTTGCACCTGCATATGATGATATATATCAGCAGCTTGTTGCCCTTATGAATATAAAGGTAACAGAGGGAGATAATTTAAGCAAGACATTATCATTAGTATCATATGCCGCATTTGGTATTGTTATTGTTATCATTGTCGGTTCATATTTTATCTCGATGAAAATCGGGAACGAAGTTGCAGTTGGTATTTCTAAACCACTCGATGAGTTAAAACAGAGATTACGTACATTTGCACAGGGTGATCTTGAGGCTCCATTCCCGGCAGTTGATTCACAAGATGAAATTGCTGATATGGTAGGGGCTGCAAAAAACATGGCAGCAGACCTTAAGACTATCATATCTGACTCTGACAAGCTTCTTGGAAAGATGGCAGAAGGAGATTATACAGTTTCATCAGACATGGAAGATAAATATACCGGAGATTTTATTGGACTTCTCATGGCAATGCGTAAGATGAAGACACAGATGAATGATGTTATGTCACATATCAATGAGATATCCTCACTTGTTACAGCAGGTTCTAACAACCTTGCTCAGGCAGCACAGGAAATAGCAGAAGGTGCTATGGATCAGTCAGCAGCCATTGAGGAGCTTCAGGCTACATTTGCAGATATCACAGGCGGTGTTGAGAAAACATCTGAGAAGCTCAATGATACATACAGGATTGCACAGGAGTATGCTGAGGAAGCAGATCACAGCCATACAGAGATGCAGGGCATGGTTGATGTTATCGGACGCATCAATGATACATCTAAGCAGATTGAGAATATCATTTCTGAGATTGAGGATATTGCCAGTCAGACAAACCTTCTTTCACTCAATGCAGCTATCGAGGCAGCGCGTGCAGGTGAGGCAGGTAAAGGATTCGCAGTTGTTGCGGGACAAATCAGAAGTCTTTCAGAGCAGAGTGCCAAGGCTGCGGTTGACACACGTCAGCTTATAGAGAGTGCCATTGCGGTATCTAACGAGGGTAATGAAGCTGCAGAGCGCGTAAGTACTTCTATTGAAAAGGTTATCAATGGTATGAAGGAAGTTGCAGATTCTTCTCAAAAACTCAGCGAGATTGCAGAGGAGCAGGCAAAGGCTATGGAGCAGGCAGAGGCCGGTATTAATCAGATATCAGATGTTGTACAGTCAAACTCAGCAAATGCAGAGGAAACATCAGCAACAAGTGAGGAGCTTTCAGCACAGGCGGAGACAATGAACGAGCTGATTAGCAAATTTATATTGGAAAAGAAATAGAAAAATTGTACATACGAGTTTAGAGAAACTTTTTAACAAAAAGCCCCACAAGCATTATGGATATGCTGTGAGGCTTTTTGTTGTTGTGCGTTAGAGGGTTACTTTTTAAATCTAGTAAACATGTACTCTGTGAACATAGTTTTTTGTGCGATACGTGGAAAATCTGAAAAGTAATGAAAATGAACAATTAAATGAGAATATTTAAATTTGCTCTTTTTGGCAGGGTGTGTTATAATCCTTGTATACAAAAAACAGAGGTAATACAATATGGGTAGTAATAACGATATTTCATTAAAAGCATTAGCCAAGATTAATCTGGGGCTCGATGTTGTGAGGCGCAGAGAGGACGGATATCATGAGGTCCGTATGATTATGCAGACCATTCATCTGTATGACAGGCTTGATATCAAAAGGACAAAGGAGCCGGGCATACAGATACAGACCAATCTGTCTTTTCTCCCTGTAAACGAGAACAATCTCATATACAAGGCTGCAAAGCTTCTGATGGATGAGTTTTCTATAACTGACGGTGTATCAGTGAAGCTGGACAAGCGTATTCCTGTTGCAGCAGGGATGGCGGGGGGCAGTACTGATGCGGCAGCTATGCTTATAGGTGTAAACAGGCTTTTTTCACTGGGACTGACAAAGAGACAGCTTATGGAAAGAGGTGTGCAGATAGGGGCGGATGTACCATACTGTATTATGAGAGGCACGGCGCTGGCCGAGGGCATAGGAGAGGCGCTTAGTCCTCTTCCTCCAATGGTAAAGTGTCCGGTGCTTATTGCAAAGCCGTCCATCTCGGTATCCACAAAGTTTGTGTATCAGAATCTGAAGCTTGATGATACGACTATTCATCCGGATATAGACCGCCTGATAGATGATATAAAGGCTAAGAATCTGCATGATATCGCAGCGCATATGGGAAATGTCTTAGAGACTGTGACCATACCAAATTATCCGGTGATAGATGAGATAAAGAAGCATATGCTTTCAAATGGCGCGGTAGGAGCCATGATGAGCGGTAGTGGTCCGACGGTTTTTGGTCTGTTTGACGATGAAGATACTGCAAAGAAAGCGTACAAAGCCATGAGAAGCTCACATCTTGCCAGACAGGTGTATCTGACATCTGTATACAATAATCGCAAATAACGTGATATCCGGATAGCACAGCGGGTGCTTTATAGTTACTTTTTTCTTATATGTGAGAATGATAATACAAGAGATAGGAGAAGTTTGATGACTGATAATTTAACTTTAAATATGGATGCATATCTGCCACTGCGTGATGTGGTGTTTAATACACTTCGTGAGGCAATTTTAAAGGGCGAGCTCAAGCCGGGAGAGAGACTTATGGAGCTGCAGCTTGCGTCAAAGCTTGGAGTCAGCCGTACACCTATACGTGAAGCAATCAGAATGCTTGAGCAGGAGGGGCTTGCAGTCACAATGCCGAGAAAGGGCGCAGAGGTTGCCAAGATGACTCTCAAGGATATGGAGGATGTGCTTGAGGTGAGAGAGGCTCTCGATGAGCTTGCAGCCAAAATAGCCTGTAAGAAAATCAGTGATGAGCAGCTTGCGAATCTAAAAACCATAAAGGACGAGTTTAAGAGGAGCATGGACTCAGGAGATGTGAAAAAGATAGCTGAGGAGGATGTGAAGTTTCACGATGCTATCTATGAGGCGACAAACAATGCGAAGCTTGTATCTATGATGAACAATATCCGCGAGCAGATGTACCGCTACAGAGTGGAGTATTTAAAGGACCCAAAGAATTATCCCATGCTTGTGAAGGAGCATGATGCCATCTACAGGGCGCTTGAGGCAAGAAATATGGAGCTTGTGACTACAGAAATGCATACGCATGTGGCCAATCAGGCTGTTGCTGTGAAGGCTGTAATACAAAGGCAGGATGAAGAGAAGAAATAAAACAGAAATATAACAAGATTATAGCAGACAAAGATAATAAAATACAAAATAATATAACAAAACCAGGGGCTGCCGGTTGCACTGACGTGTGAACGGCGGCCTTTTTTTAGTGGCTTAGTTAGTGGCTTAGATAATAGAAAAAAATAAGTAATCAGGGATATTTGCGGGCTTGTATGGTCATACTATATCAGGGATTTAGAACGTGACAGGATATAGGAGAGGTAAAGATGACCACAAACATAGATGAGAACATAAAAAGCTTCAGGCAGATATATTCTGACTGCTCTGATATCAAGATGCAGGAGATGTATCTGGGGCGTGATGCCTCAATAAAGTGCTTTGTTGCATATATTGAGGTGACATGTGCAGGCTCCGGTATCAATAACAGTGCGTTTGGACGATTTACATCATACCTTGAAGGGATAGACCGGGATCAGGTTAAGGAAGTACTTGACAAAAATCAGGCAGCTCTATCCGAATTTGCGCATCTTCATACGGTTAGAGAGGCAGCCCAGATGATGCTGACAGGAGACGTGATATTTTTTGTGGATGGCTATCCGGATGCCTTCAAGCTTCCCGACAAGGGATATCCCGCCATGTCAATTCAGGAGATTGATTCGGAAAAGGTCATAAGAGGCTCAAATGAGGGCTTTGCTGATTCCATAAAGATAAATACTGCACTTATCAGGCGCAGGTTAAGGAGCACTCGCTTAAAGTGTAAAGAGGTGAAAAAGGGGCTTCGCGGACACAGCAATGTGGACATATTGTATGTGAGAGACCTCGTAAAACCGGGACTTGTAGAGGATGTGGAAAGGAATCTGGACAGCTATGTGATAGACCATGTGGGAGATTCGGGAGTCATTGAACAGTTTGCCGAGGTGAAATGGTATTCACCGTTTCCACAGCTTCAGACCACAAAGCGGCCGGATGTGGCGGTAAATGCGCTCCTAGAAGGGCGGGTGGTGGTGCTGTGCGATAATTCACCGATAGCGATAATACTGCCAACCACCATGAACAATTTTTTAAAAACCGCAGATGATTACTATAACAGAACGATAGCGGCAAGCTTTGCCAGGCTGATAAGGTACGTGGCTGCCTTTATGTCATTTACATTGCCGGGGCTTTATCTGGCGGTCACAAATTTTCATACACAGATACTGCCGACACCACTCATACTGGCATTTTATGAAGCCAGACTCGGCTGCCCGTTTCCGCAGCTCATAGAGGTGCTCATGATGGAGCTGTCCTTTGAGCTGCTTCGCGAAGCCGGCATAAGACTTCCCGGAGCAATGGGAAACACGATAGGCATAGTCGGAGGCCTCATAATCGGACAGGCAGCAGTGGATGCAAATTTAGTAAGCCCTATAGTGGTCATTCTTGTTGCATTCACCGCACTCTGTTCGTTTGCCATACCGAGCGAGGAGTTTGCATTTTCATTTAGGATACTCAAATTCGCTGTAATAATGATGTCGGCATGGCTTGGATATTTTGGATTTTTAATAAGTCTGATGGTGATACTTTTGCATCTCGCAAAGCTCAAAAGCTGTGGTTACCCATACATGATGCCATTCGTGGGCAGCGAGCTGACAGGCGGCGAGGATGAAAAGGACAGTATCATACGATTTCCGCTTCGCAGACTATGGAGGCGGCCTGTATTTGCAAGGGAAAATGAGTGCAGAAAGCTGAAAGGAAATAAGGATGACTAAAAATATGAGCACAAGCTACACATTTGCACAAAACGAAAGCATATCGCCCCGCCAGCTATACAGGCTATACGTCTTTAATCTGCTTGGAGTCGGCACACTGGTGCTTCCAAACAATCTGGCGAAGCTTGGAAAGTATGCTTTTATCTCAATCGCACTCGGAGTATTCATGGCATGGCTATTTATGTGGATAGTAAGCGAGGTACGTGAACGTAGGAAAACAATATATGACAGAAGCATTGATAAAACAAAATATGCGAAAATGTTAATTTATGATTTAATTATTGCAATATACGAGCTGTCACAGGCCGCATTTCTTGCATGGATATTTGTAAAGCTGATACGTGACAGCCTTATACCGGATGAATCATTTACAGTTGTACTCCTTGTGATAATGGCGGTATGCGCTTATGCGCTAAGTGGCGGAGTGGAGTGCCGGGCCAGGGTATACGAGGTAGTATTTTTCTTTGTGCTGATACCGCTTGCTGCTATGCTTTTGTTTGCGATATCGGATGTGAGATTTGACTATCTGATGATTAAGGACAGAGTCGGTGTGGACTTTGGCATAGCGGATATATTTGCTGGTGCATACTATGTGTTTGCAGCATCCATTTCCGTGTTCAATGTACTGTTTGTAAAGGAACGCACTGCCTCACAGATACGAGGGAGTGTGAGTAAAGCAATATTCACATATGCAGGCATTCTTTTTTTATTGTATGCAGTATTGCTTGGAAACTTTGGGAAATATTCACTGTCGGAAATAGAGTTTCCGGCTGTCGTACTGATGAGTGATGTGCAGATAAAAGGCAGCTTCTTCAAGAGGGCAGATGCACTGATGCTGTCGGTGTGGTTTTTCACGCTGTTTTCAGTACTCAATATGAGCCTTTATTATGCTGTTTTAAGATGTGAGAATTTTGCTGAAAATACGAGAAAAATTATATTTACATTTAATAAAAAACGGCATTCCTGTAGCAATAAGCAATTTGGCTCTGACAGACAGAAAAGCCATGACAAGGAAAAGAGCACTATGAGAAGCTGGTGCATCATTTTTGTCATAGCAGTCACAGTGACCTTAGCATATATTCTTGAAAGTGGAGATGAAATCGTGAAAAAATATCTTGGATTTTTATTATGCATAGCGATACCGGTCATAGTAGTGCTGACGATAGGTCTCATGCTCACCGGCTGCAGTGCAGTGGAACTAGAGGAGCGCTGTTTTCCGACACTTGCGGCGATGGATATTGTAGATGTAGATACTGACGAAATAACCGATAAAGAAGTAACTGATAACAAAGCATATGTTAGCCACAGAGATGTTTCGGCAAATAAAAATAGCGGATATATAGAGTTCTACTATAACATGGACAAATCATACGAACCGGAATATGCAGATGATATCAAAACAGCCGTGGACAGCTTCGAGGATCGGCTGTCACAAAAAGCCGATACCAATCATTTGAAGGTGATTTTAATAGGAAAAACGCTTAGAAATGATAAAGCAGCTTATGCAAGCTTCATGGAATACTGCAAGACATCCAAAAAATTTCCGAGAAACACATATGTGTGCATAGCAGATGATATAAACGATATCTTTGATAACATGGGTGATTATTATGAGCAGAAAATGAATAAGGAGAATCATGAGGATGGGGAACCGATAATTACACTTGGCACCTTATTGGATGACTATACGAATGAAATTCATGGAGCATGGTAAAAATTTCAAAAAGGATGAATAATCTTTTCAAATAAGGCAATACTTGTTTACATGAGAAAGAAAATAATAATAACAACCATAGCAATAATATCCATTACGGCAGCGATAGCTTCAAAAAATCATACACCTGCCGCAAACACCAATAGTATAGCGTGTACAGCCGACATGCAAAAATCCATCGCCGGCAAAATCCTGCGTTTTCACGTGCTGGCAAACAGCGACAGCGAAGCAGACCAGAATGTGAAAAAGCAGGTGCGCGATGCAGTAGGGGCTTACATAGAGCCATATCTGCTGGAGTGCGAAAATATCGAAGAAACCAGAGCCACCGTAAATGACCATATGGACGAAATAATAGCGGTATCAAAGGAGACGCTTGCAGCAAACGGTTTTACATATGGCGCATCGGCAGAGCTTACACACACCGATTTCCCGGAAAAGACGTATGGGGACTATACATTTCCTGAGGGAAATTACGAGGCGCTTGAAATAACACTGGGCGATGGAGCCGGTCATAACTGGTGGTGCGTGCTGTATCCAAACATGTGCTTTAGGGGCAGTGTGTACGAGGTGGTGGAGGACGAAGCAAAGGAAAATCTTAAGGAGGTACTCACTCCGGACGAGTATGAGAGCATATTTGACAGTGGAAAATATGAAATAAAACTAAAAATCCTTGATATTTTCAGATAAAACAGTTAGTATATTCATGCTGAAAAAATATATTAAAAGAAAATATGTGATGAGAAATTATTAAAGCGTGAATTAATTTAGATATGCAAGAGGATAAGGAGAAAGAAATGACAAAGGATGTAGTAGTATCATTAAAGGGCCTGCAGCTCGCACCGGATCAGCAGTCGGATGCTGTAGAGGTGATTGCCCCGGGAGAGTATTATATAAGAAATAACAAACACTATGTGCTTTTTGAGGAGATAATGGAGGGTGAGACCCAGACACTCAAAAATATGCTTAAATTCAATGACAATTATCTTGAGTTCACCCGCAAGGGACCTATGAGTGTACATATGATATTTGAGAAGGGAAAGAAAAACCTGACATATTATTATACACCGTTTGGAAGTATCCAGATAGGTATTGATGCCACAAGCATAGAGGTAAAGGAGACTGAGGACGAGATAAGGGCAGAGGTAAAGTATGCACTTGATGTCAACTATGAATTTGTAGGCGACTGTCACATCAATATAGCTGTGAAGAAAAAAGGCGCAGCAGTCAAAATTGCATAAAAGTCTGCCAAGTCTATGGGGTAAAAAATATATAAAGCATATAAAAAACAGAGCATGTGAGGATGAAAGCCATCCCACATGCTCTGTTTATGTACATGAAAATTAAATCATGATATTATTTCTGCTTAGCCTTTTTGGCAGCCTCTTTAGCAGCTTTTCTTTCAGCCTTTGCAGCCTCCTCAGCCTTGAGCTGTTCGTTGGCCTTGCTGTAGTTTTCTGCCATTCTTGCACGGAAGCCTTTCTTCTTCTTAGGCTTCTCAAGAGGTCCTCTGATACCGCGGACAGCTGTGATGTAGATACCGCTGACAGAAGCCTTAACCTCTTTCTTTAAAGGAATCTCATCAAAGATCTGCTCGTCTGCGATAAGAGACATGACTCTTGGTCCGACCTTGGCCTTGACTACAGGAAGCTTTGAGCGGCGCATAAGCTTTGGTGTCTGCTCAATAATCTGCTGTGGGAGACCGGCATCCTTTAGCTTCATACGCTTTTTGTCAATGATTAGCATATTGACTGTCTGTGATGCAGCAGCTATCTGTTCGTCCTGCTCTTCCTTTCTTTTTTGTGCTTTTTTACCGAGGATTGTTAATACTATAAATGCTACCACAAGCACTACTGCGATAACAATAAGTACGATTAATGCTGGATTCAAAACGTATCCCTCCTAAAAATTTGCTTATTTAAATTAATTCTATCAAATATGCTAAAAAAAATCAATCTTTATTGCAAGAATAGGTAAAACCGTAGTATAATAGAACTATATTTTGGAAAAGTCTTTAGAAGACGCAAAGGGGTATTTATTAATGAAGAAAATTGCTCTTTTGGCTGATGGCTGGAGAAGATATGTAATATATTCGTGGGTTGAGGGTATCATGGGAGGCTCTAAAGAGCTGGGACTGGATGTGTGCCTGTATTTTTACAACACCAACGGAACCTGGAGTCAGGATTCAAAGTTTAACAAAGGCGAGTATGCGCTGAACGATTTGCCTGATTTAAACAGCTTCGACGGAGTGGTATTTGACTGCACCAATACGACCAACCTGGATGAGATACAGTATATGGTCAGAAAGCTTCAGTCGGTAAATGTGCCGGTAGTGAGTATCGGGTATAAGGTTGATGGGTTTTACTATGTAGGCAACGATAATAAGAGGCTGTTTCGCAAGGTAATGGATCATATGTACTATGCGCATGGCTGCAAAAGCTTTGTGTTTGCAGGTGGTCCGCCGTATCATTATGAGAACAGAATGCGTTTTGAGGCATTCAAGGAGGCTTTAAGTGATTATGGCATACCACTTACAGCTGATATGTACATGTTTGGTGATTTTGATTATCAGACAGGTGTCAGGTATATGAGTGATTGGCACGAGAGCAAAAAGCCGTTACCGGATGTCTTTTTATGTGCAAATGACAATATAGCAGCAGGACTGTGTGCGACAGCAGAGGTTCTTGGATACAAGGTACCACAGGATTTTAAGGTCACAGGCTTTGACAATCTGGATAAGGCTGCGTATTTTAACCCACAGATTACAACAGTGGATAACAACAGGGGCAATATAGGCAGAAATGCTCTTGAGATATTTAAGGCGCTTTGGAATGGCACGGGCGATGCTTCTGATAAATACCTTGATTCTGAGTTTATCCCGGCTGAGAGCTGCGGATGCCCTAATACCGGCAGAGTGGATTATCGTAATTACATAAAGGATATTATCAAAGGCTCCGTTGCAAGAGAGCAGGAGGAGGATGCAGTAATGATCCTCCAGAAAGAGCTCGAGGAGTGCAATGAATACTATGATTTGTTTGAGAGATACTCTGACTATATACAGAGCATGAAGTGTGACGGAGTGTATGTGGTCGGTGTTTCTGATCTGGCAGCTGCAAGGAACAATGCACACTTTAGGAAGCATGGCTATGATATTGACGACGAGGTTGTACTCTATGCGGATGACAAGGACAATGGAAAGCTTGAGTTTAAGAGTGTAAATGACCTTATGCAGTACATGCAGAGTGTAGATAAAAACACCTGCTATATGTATTGCTCGCTGCATTTCAGGGACGAGATAGTGGGCTATGTAATACTCAGGAATCCTGAGTTTTTGTACGACCATCCTGAGCAGTTTGATATACAGTCTGCCCTGCTCAAGAGGCTTGAGAATCTTTTTAAGCAAAAGGTACTTGAGAATACAAATAATGAGCTTAAGAATCTCTACAACCATGATGCGCTCACAGGCCTGTACAATCGTGTGGCATGCAATGAGATGGTCATTCCTATGTTTGCTGAGCTTGAAGCTCAAAATGTCGGCTGCACCATAGTATTTCTCGATGTGGATGATTTCAAGGACATAAATGATACATACGGACACCAGTACGGTGACGAGCTTTTAAAGACTGTGGCGAGGGTGCTTGATGAGCAAAAGCCTGAGGGAAGTATGGTATATAGATTTGGTGGAGATGAATTTATCGTGTTTATCCCAGGGGACAGACATGACACTGCTGAGAAGTATATAAAGCGAGTGTATGATATCATGGAGCAGCACAGCCTGTTTATCAGTCACGGCATCATATATACGAAGCCGGGCAGTGGTAAGAGCTTTGACGATTATCTCGTAAGTGCTGACACAAAGATGTATCAGCTTAAGCAGCAGCGCAAGCAGAAAAAGGATAGCAATTTCTTAAAGGGAGTGGATATTTCATCCGTTCCTATGATGGTTGACAATAATATACAAATAATGGATAGGGAAGGTCATGTGTGCAGGGTATTTGATTTTTTAAAGCTGAATAATGTAAATTCAGTCCGTCTGCGCATATGGAATGAGCCTGATAAGGTGCCGGAGTCTAAGGGGTATTGCAGTCTTACATATGTTCTCGAGATGGCTCATGTCATTAAAAAATACAAAATGCATTTTCTGCTTGATTTTCATTATTCAGATTACTGGGCAGATCCGGGACAGCAGAATAAGCCTGATGCGTGGAAGAATTTAAGCTTTGATGAGCTGAAGGAGGCAGTGCACAAGTACACATATGATGTGCTATACAGATTAAAAATCATGGATTGTGCGCCGGATATGGTTCAGATTGGCAATGAAATAAGGAGTGGTATGCTGTTTCCGGATGGTGCAGTGCCACAGTACAGGCAGCTGGCTGCGCTTGTAAATGAGGGAATCAGAGCTGTCAGGGAGCTGCTCCCGGAGACAAAGGTCATGATTCATCTGGATCAGGGAGGCAGATATAACTGTATTATGCCTTGGTTTGATTCTATGTTTAATGCGGGCATGCTGCCGATTGACGCGATTGGCCTTTCCTTTTATTCGTTCTGGCATGGTACCTTCATGGATTTGAAGGATACTATGAGCAGGCTCATAAAATTATATAATCTGCCGGTTTATATTGTGGAGACAGCTCATCCGTGGAGGCATTGCAAGGGAGATCATATCTCAAAGGAACTCATGGAGACTGCAGGCCTTGATGCAGGCAGCGCAGAGCAGAAGAAGTCTCTTGAAATAATCATGCAGATAGCAGCAGAGATGTCAAAGGATACCGGAAAGACAGGTGTATACTACTGGGAGCCTGTCGGTGTGCCTGGTAAAGGCATGGGAACCTGGTTTGAGAATATGGGTATGTTTGACGAGCATGGCAGGGCTTTGCCGGGCTGGGATGCAATCAGGGACTTTGATCCGAAAAATCCGCCGATTAAAGAGCTTGACAAGTATATTGAATCACTTTATGAGTATGAAGAAACACCGGAGGTGGAGGATTTCATGAAGCTTCTTATGATTCATGGAAATCTAATCTCAAATCCTGAATTTAAGGATGGATTTAATAATTGGCAGATTGAGACAAGCCTCGAAGAAGGACAGTATACACTGGGTAAGGATGGAGTGTTTATCTCTTCAGATGCCAATTTTGACTATTCGATAAGCCAGACGGTGGATATTGAATATACCGGTGAGTATATAGCAGCGGTTGACTATAGAGGAACCAATACAACAGGTGTCGAGGTCGAGCTGTTTATGGATGTGGAGGATGAAAGCGGCGTTCATACATATACAAGCGACATTTTCCCGGATGATATCAGGTTTGTGACACATCTGCTTAAGCCGGTAAGGCTGCAAAAGAATGCCAGGGTGACAGTAGGGCTTAGGATGCATACTCCTCCGGTGTTTGCAAAGATAAAGAAAATTTCACTCGTTGTAATTTAACCTGATATGTGATATTGTAGACAGGTATAGTGTTTTGCGGATGCGTTTTTGCCGTAGCAGGGCATTATACATATAAATAACATGACTTACAGATTTCAGGAGGATTCCAATGAGTGAGAAAAAGAATACAGGTAAGAAGGCAGTCATAGCAGTGATTGTGATTGCACTTATCGTGGTAATTATTGCGCTTGTTGCTGTAATAAGCGGCAAGAGCAAAAAGGGTGGCTCAAAGAGCGCAACAGAGGCAGGCACCGAGGTCGACAGCGAGACGATGCGAAGCGGACAGTTTGACATAGACTACGCAAAGCAGGTTACAAAGCTTGCAGACTATTCAGGTGTTGCAATTACTGTCTCAAACGATTATGAGATAAACGATACAGCAAAGCAGACATATCTGACCAATGTGCTTCAGTCATATGGTGCAGATGCGTACAAGCAGGTTACAGATCGTGATACAGTTGCAGATGGCGATTATGTCAAGGTTGATTACAAAGGATATAAGGATGGCAAAGCATTTGATGGTGGCTCAGCTACAGATGTGCTGCTTGATGTGACAAATAACAGCCAGGTCGGCGGTTCATCATTTATCGATGGATTTACAAAGCCTTTAATCGGAGCCAAGGTGGGTGACAAGGTTAAGGGTGACGTGACATTCCCTGAGGATTATGGCAACGATGACCTAAACGGACAGACAGTTACATTTGAGTATACAGTAAAGGGCATTTACTCAGCAGATCCTGTTGCACTTGCTGATATGACAGACGAGCAGGTCAACACAGTGTTTGGAAAGGCCGGAGTGACAACTAATGCCCAGCTTACCACACAGATTGAGAAGGATTTGAAGCAGCAGCTCTACAGCGCTGAGGTAGACAAGATAAAGAGCTACATGATTGAAAACAGCACAGTCGAGATTCCTGATGAGTATCTACAGGCCAGACTCAATGAGTATATTGCTTCATTTACCAAAGAAAATGTCAAGGATGGACAGACACTTAAGAAATATTTAAAGTCCAACTACAACATGACAGTGGATCAGGCCACAGAAAAGTGGAAGGAGAATCTGACAGACCAGATAAAGACAGAGTTCATCTTTGGGCTTATCGCTGAGAAGGAAAATATCAAGATGGATGATGATGCCTTCAACAGCTATGTGGATTACATCGTATCAGCCAGCAATGGTCAGTTCAGCAAGGCTTCTGAGGTATACAAGTATTTTGGAAGCGGACACAAGGATGAGGGAAAGACATACCTTAAGAACCAGTACCTTGTAAACAAGGCTATTGATACAGTCACAGAGAAAGCAAATGTGACATTTGAGGATGGCAGTGCAGCGCCGGATACTTCAAGTGGCAGCGCGGATGCCGAATAATAACGATAAATATGCTGTCTGTAGTGATGCGCAGGCAGCTTAAATGGAGGATTAGATAATGGAACTTACAAACATACGCGAGATTTTCAGCAACAAGGACAAATTCGCTGACAAAGAGGTGACTATCGGAGGATGGGTCAGAAGCAACCGTAATTCAAAGAACTTTGGATTTATCGTGGTAAACGACGGTACATTTTTTGAGCCAATCCAGGTTGTATACGGAAATGGCTTAGACAACTATGATGAGGTTGGCAAGATCAATGTCGGAGCTGCAATTATCGTAAGGGGTACACTTGTGCTCACTCCGGATGCAAAGCAGCCATTTGAGATTCAAGCCGCAGAGGTGACTGTTGAGGGTGCATCCACACCGGATTATCCTTTGCAGAAGAAGAGACATACATTTGAGTATCTTCGTACAATCTCACACTTAAGACCTCGTACCAATACTTTTGAGGCAGTTTTCAGAGTGCGCTCACTCTGCGCATATGCTATTCACAAATTCTTCCAGGAGAGGGATTTTGTGTACGTGCACACACCGCTTATCACAGGAAGTGACTGTGAGGGTGCAGGAGAGATGTTTCAGGTGACCACACTTGATTTGAACAATCTCCCTATGACAGAGGATGGAAAGGTGGATTTCTCAAAGGATTTCTTTAATAAGCCTACCAACCTTACTGTTTCAGGACAGTTAAACGGCGAGACATATGCTATGGCATTCAAGAATATCTACACCTTCGGACCTACCTTCCGTGCGGAGAATTCAAACACCACACGTCATGCGGCAGAGTTCTGGATGATTGAGCCTGAGATTGCTTTTGCAGACCTTGAGGATGATATGATGCTTGCAGAGAGCATGCTCAAGTATGTTATCAGCTATGTGCTTGAAAATGCACCTGAGGAGATGGCATTTTTCAACAATTTCGTGGACAAGGGGCTGCTTGACAGATTAAGAAATGTTGTTGAAAATGATTTTGCCCGTGTGACATACACAGAGGCTATCGACATCCTTTCAAAGCACAATGACAAGTTTGATTACAAGGTATCATGGGGCTGTGATTTACAGACAGAGCATGAGAGATACCTTACAGAGCAGATTTACAAGCGCCCTGTATTTGTCACAGATTATCCGAAGGAGATAAAGGCCTTCTACATGAAGCTGAATGACGACGGAAAGACCGTTGCAGCAGTTGACTGTCTCGTGCCGGGAATCGGAGAAATCATCGGTGGAAGCCAGAGAGAGGATGACTACGACAAACTCCTTGCCAGAATAAATGAGCTTGGACTTTCAGAGGATGACTACAAGTTCTACCTTGACTTAAGAAAATACGGCTCTGCAAGACACGCAGGCTTTGGATTGGGCTTTGAGAGATGCGTAATGTATCTTACCGGCATGGGCAATATCCGTGACGTTATCCCATTCCCTAGAACAGTTAATAACTGTGAGCTGTAATCACGAATGAATTTCATACATGAATAATTACCGCCCTTTGCACATATATATGATGTGTGGAGGGCGTTTTTATGTGGAGAAAAATCAAAGGTCCTGTGATAACAATATGTATCATGCATCTTACGGCGCTTTTGTGCCTTATCATACTTTCTATAGTACAGTGCTTTGTCGACATGGCGGAGTGGATAAAGTTTGCACTTGCCATGGCGGTCAATATAGTGGTGGGGCTTGTGTGCGGATTTTTGCTCAAATGCTGCTTTCACCGCAGACGTTTTATCAGGGTGACGGTCGTAGCATACTGGATAACGTATGTGATAGCAACAGTGGTCATAGATATAGGTGAATCCAAAAATATTTTCGAGCTTTTGATAATACTCCTTCTGGTAATGTTTTCAGCGCTTGTTTTTCGCTAAAAAAAGGACTTTTCATATTGATAATGCTGTGATATAATGTTGAGAGCAAATATGATGTGTCAATCAGACATCGTTAAATGAAAAGGAGATAAAAATGAAACACGTAAAGACATTAAATACAAGAAAATTACAGAACACAGTTAAAAAGGGCGGATGTGGCGAGTGCCAGACATCATGCCAGTCAGCTTGCAAGACATCTTGTACAGTTGGAAACCAGACTTGTGAGCAGTACAAATAGTCATAGGTGAAGCGGATTTAAAGAGTGTGCGCTGATAGGTGCACACTCTTTTCGCAGTGTAATTTTAAAATGTGTATAGAAAGAGAGGAATATTGTAGTGGTTCATCAGTACAAGAACAACGGCTATAATATTGTCTTAGATGTCAACAGTGGCGCAATCCATGTGGTGGATGATGTCACATATGACGTTATTGAGCTGTTTGAGGACAACTCAGCTAAGGAGATTATTGAAAAGCTTGTGGACAGGTATCCACAGACGGAGATAGAAGAAGCAATACAGGAAGTAAATGAGCTTAAGGATAATGAAGAGCTCTTCACAGAAGATACATACAAAGAACGTATCATAGATTTCAAGAAGCGCCAGACAGTTGTAAAGGCACTTTGCCTTCACATAGCGCACGACTGCAACCTTGCCTGCAGATATTGTTTTGCAGAGGAGGGCGAGTATCACGGCAGACGAGCTCTCATGAGCTACGAGACAGGAAAACAGGCACTTGATTTCCTGATTGCCAATTCAGGCAGCAGAAGAAACTTAGAGGTAGACTTCTTTGGAGGAGAGCCTCTCATGAACTGGGATGTGGTGAAGCAGCTTGTGGCATATGGAAGAGAGCAGGAGAAGCTTCATGACAAGCATTTCAGGTTCACACTCACCACAAACGGTGTGCTCTTAAATGACGAGATTATGGAGTTCGCCAACAAAGAGATGGATAATGTAGTTCTTAGTATAGACGGACGCAAGGAGGTTCATGACCGTATGAGACCTTTCAGAAAGGGTGCCGGCAGTTATGACCTTATTGTTCCGAAATTCCAGAAGTTTGCAGAGAGCAGACATCAGGACAAGTACTATGTGAGAGGTACATACACACATTTCAATACTGATTTTTCAAAGGATGTGCTTCATCTGGCTGATTTAGGCTTCAAACAGATTTCGGTTGAGCCTGTGGTGGCACAGCCTACAGATGAGTATGCACTTAAGGAATCTGATTTACCTGTGCTCTTTGATGAGTACGACAGACTTGCAGCAGAGATGGTAAAGAGAAACAAGGCAGGAAACGGCTTCAATTTCTTCCATTTTATGATAGATTTAGAGGGAGGACCTTGTGTATATAAGCGTCTTTCCGGTTGTGGCTCAGGAACTGAGTACCTGGCAGTGACTCCATGGGGAGATTTATATCCATGCCACCAGTTTGTGGGCAATGAGGACTTCTTTATGGGTAATGTCTGGGATGGCATCAAGGCCACTGACATCCAGGATGAGTTTAAGTGCTGTAATGTTTATGCCAAGGAAAAATGTCGCAACTGTTTTGCCAGATTCTATTGCAGCGGTGGCTGTGCCGCCAACTCATACAACTTCCACGGCACAATCACTGATGCCTATGATTTAGGCTGCGAGCTGCAGAAGAAGCGTATAGAGTGCGCTATCATGATTAAGGCAGCAGAGGCTGATATGGCAGATGATGCACAATAATTTGAATTTGTCACGGGAAACGGATAGCGGTATTTGTGACCCGTGTGCGAATATATTTGCCATCTGTATACCTATATGGATGGTAGCAAAATGACAGGAAGGTATAAGAAAATGAAAAAAGGAAAGAGTTGGGTGATTATCCTTGTGGCAGTCATTTGTATCGGCTTGCTGGGCTGGTATTCCACTGCAGTAATCACCGACACAAAGCAAAAGCAGGAGGCAACTGCTAATGGTGAGAGCACCAAGGATAAGGATTATCAGAATATCAAGCTTGGTCTCGACCTCTCAGGTGGTGTTTCAATCACCTACCATATCAAGGACAAGAATCCTTCAGACAAGGATGTAAATGATACTATCGCAAAGCTCGAGGAGCGTGCAGAGAGCTACACAACAGAGTACTCTGTATACAAGAGCGGGGATGACCGTATCACTGTAGAGATTCCGGGTGTTGACGACCCTAACAAGGTACTCGAGGATCTTGGAAGTCCGGGATCACTGTACTTCATCGCCCAGTATGACAGTGACGGAAATGCCAACTATACACAGGACACATCGGTTGAGGGCGGCTACAAGCTCAACTATGATATTGACACCTTAAAGGCCAATGGCTCAGTCATCCTCGATGGTAACGATGTAAAGGATGCAAGCGCCCAGTATGACCAGTCATCATCTACATCAACCAAGGAGCCTGTTGTTTCATTAAAGCTCAAGGATAAGGCTATTGACACATGGGCAGATGCCACAAAGAAGGCAAAGGATGCAGGACAGTCAATCGGTATATACTATGATGATCATTTCATCAGCGTTCCTACAGTAAGCGCCGTTATCTCAGATGGTAACTGTGTAATCAACGGAATGAAGGATTACGACGAGGCAACAAGCCTTGCAACATTTATCCGTGTCGGAGCCATCAACCTCCAGCTCGAGGAGTTAGAGTCAAATGTTGTTGGCGCACAGCTCGGTGGAACAGCGCTCACAAATGCAGTAAAGGCTGCAATTATCGGAATTATCTTAATCATGATATTCATGATTGTGCTCTATGGTATACTCGGTGTGGTTGCATCTATCGGACTTGCACTCTACTCAATGCTTACAGTACTGTTTATTTACTGGTTTGAGATTACACTTACACTGCCGGGTATCGCGGGTATCATCCTTGGTATCGGTATGGCAGTAGATGCAAACGTTATCGTATTTGCCCGTATCCGTGAGGAAATCGCAGGTGGCAAATCAGTGCTTGCTGCAGTAAATGAGGGCTACAAGAAGGCTCTTTCAGCCATCCTCGATGGACAGGTTACAACCTTTATCGCAGCACTTGTGCTTATGGTGCTCGGTTCAGGTACAGTAAAGGGCTTTGCATACACACTTATGATTTCAATTATTCTGTCACTGTTTACAGCTCTTTTTATTGCAAAATACCTTACAAGAGCATTTTACGGTGTCGGTGTCAGAGCTGAGAAGTTCTACGGCAAGGCAAAGAAGAGAAAGGTTATCAGATTTGTACAGAACAGAGTTAAATACTTTGTTATCTCAGGTGTAGTTATACTTGCAGGTATTGGCGGCATGATTTATTTCGGTGCTACAAGCGGCAATGCATTAAACTACAGTCTTGAGTTTGTAGGTGGTACATCAACCACTGCAGACTTTGGCAAGGATTATACAGCCGCAGAGGTTGAGAAGGACATCGTGCCTTCAGTATCAAAGCTCCTTGGCAATAGTGCAGTGCAGGTTACTACAGTCCAGGGCAGCCATGATGTCACATTAAAGACACGTACACTTTCACTCGATGAGAGACAGGATCTCGCAGCTCTTCTTGAGAAGGATTTCAATGTTGATGCATCAACTATAGAGACTCAGAGTATCAGCTCAACAATCAGTGGAGAGATGAGAACAAACGCTGTAAAGGCAGTTATTATTTCATGTATTTTCATGCTGTTATATATCTGGTTCAGATTCAAGGACATCAGATTTGCTTCAAGTGCTATCCTTGCGCTGGTACATGATGTGCTTGTTGTAGTCACAGCATATGCACTTATCAGAATCTCAGTCGGCAGTACGTTTATCGCATGTATACTTACAATCGTAGGTTACTCAGTCAACGATACAATCGTTATCTTTGACCGTATTCGTGAGAACCTTCACGGTATCAAGAAGTACTCAGCAGATGAGCTTGCTGATATAGCAAACGAGTCCCTTACACAGACGCTTTCACGAAGCATCAATACTTCGCTTACTACATTTGTTATGGTATTGTTACTCTTTATCTTTGGTCATACATCAATCAGAGAGTTCTCATTACCACTCATGGTAGGTGTGCTTTGCGGAACATATTCTTCAATCTGCATCGCTACAGAGCTGTGGTATGTTATGAAGCTTTATCTGGGCAAGAGCGCCATCAAAAAGCAGGCGGCTGCACCGGCTAAGGTTTCTAAAAAAGCTAAGAATTAATAATTAATTTATGGCCCGGCCTTTAAAGGCTGGGCTATTGTTTTTTGTGGACTTATTAATATATGCAGATATGTTTATATATTTATAAATTTATGTGCGGAGTAATAGAATGGAGCATTATTTATATGAAAATTTTTCTGATTTATCTGCTTCTTATGAATATAGCAGGCTTTGCTGCGATGGGGATTGACAAGTGTAAGGCCAGGGCACACGCATGGCGCATCCCGGAGAAGACATTATTTGGGCTCAGCCTGCTGGGCGGAAGCGCCGGTACCTGGGCGGGGATGTATGCCTTCAGGCACAAGACAAAGCATTGGTATTTTGTAAAGGGGATGCCGCTTATTTTCTTTATCCATGTGGTTATTGCATGTGTTATCTACAGGAATTTCTATTAGAAATTTAATTATACAAGGTAACAAAATACTTAATGTAGGTAAAAAGTAACAAAAAAATGTAGCATATAAGTACATAATTGTGTATAATAGATAACAGATAACAGGTACAAAACCACTACACAACTATCAAGGAGGGCAAAATAATGTGGGCATATGAAAGTGTATTTTATCAGATTTATCCGTTAGGCTTCTGTGGAGCACCATTTGAGAATGATGGTGTTTTGGAGCACAGAATTTTGAAAGTGAATGACTGGATACCTCATATCAAAAAGCTTGGGGCAGATGCAATCTATTTTTCACCGGTGTTTGAATCTGATACACACGGATATAATACAAGGGATTATACAAAAATAGACACAAGGCTTGGCACAAACGAGGACTTCGCACAGGTTTGTGACAATCTGCACAAGGACGGCATAAAGGTAGTGCTGGATGGTGTGTTCAATCATGTGGGAAGAGGCTTCTGGGCATTTCAGGATGTGCTTAAAAACAGAGAAAGCTCACCATATGTAAACTGGTTTGACCGTATAGCGTTCGATGGCAATTCAAACTATAATGATGGATTGTGGTACGAGGGCTGGGAAGGAAACTATGATCTGGTCAAGCTTAATCTGAGAAATGAGGATGTAATCCAGCATATCTTTTCAGCGATAAAGGGCTGGGTAGACGAGTTTGATATAGACGGGCTGAGACTTGATGTGGCATACTGCCTCGACCATGATTTCATCAGAAGACTAAGGGAGTTCTGCGACTCACTAAAGCCGGATTTCTTCCTGGTGGGAGAGACACTGCATGGTGACTACAACCAGATTATGAATGATGCAATGCTTCACTCGGTAACTAACTATGAGTGCTATAAGGGTCTGTACTCGAGCTTTAATTCCATGAATATGTTTGAGATAAATCATTCGCTTCTCAGACAGTTTGGACCGGAGCAGTGGACTCTCTACAAGGGTAAGCACCTGCTGTCATTTGTGGACAATCATGATGTGACAAGAGTGGCAAGCATACTGACCAATGAAAAGCATCTGCCACTAATCTATGCAATTGCATTTGGTATGCCGGGCATCCCTTGTGTGTACTATGGCAGTGAGTGGGGAGAGAAGGCAAAAAAAGAAGACGGTGACCCGGCTCTGAGGGCATGCTTTGAAGCGCCACAGTACAATGAGCTGACTGAATGGATTTCAAAGCTCGCAGAGGCAAAGAAGCAGTCAAAGGCACTCTGCTACGGTAATTTCTATTCGGTTGTGCTCACAAACGGCCAGTGCGTTTTCGGTCGTGAATGTGATGGCGAAAAGGTATTCGTGTGCATCAATGCCGCAGACCAGTCGTTTTTCGCGGGCTTTGATATGGGAAAGGGTGATGCCACAGACCTGATTACAGGTGAGCAGGTTACATTAAACGGTGGCCTTGAGCTGCCACCTTACAGTGCATACTTTTTGAGATAACATTTGTATGGACAATAAAAGAAATAATAGAAGAAAAAATGAAAGAAAAGAGCTCATATGTGCTGCCACAGCCGTAGTGGTACTTTACACAGCTATGGAGTCGATAGGCATCACATGCCCCATTAAGTTTATCACCGGAATATCATGTGCAGGCTGTGGCATGTCGAGGGCATGGATGGCATTTTTACACCTTGATATAGCAAAGGCGTTTGCATACCATCCGCTTTTTTGGCTTGTGCCTATTGCGGTAATAGTTCTTTTGTGTAAATCTAAAATAAATATTAAAATTTATAAAATAATTATATTTACAATCATTATTATGTTTGCTATAGTTTATATGTGCAGATTGATATGGTCAGGCGATGATGTAGTGGTTTTTGAGCCGCAAAACAACATCCTGTTTCGTATCATCCGTATAATAAATAGCAAATAAAAAGGAGAAAGAAGATGTTTTGTGAGAAATGTGGAAAAGAAATTCCTGATTCAACAAAATTTTGTCCATACTGTGGAGCACCTGTTTCCAAGGCACAGGATTTTGTCAACAAAGCAGGAGAGGCCTTCAATGCAGCAGAGCAGGAGCTTGGAAGTGCATTTGATGAGGTAAAGCAGTCCTTCACAGGAAACAGTGCAAACCAGCAGAATGCAGGTGGACAGTACAATGGAAGCTACCAGAACAACGGAGCCGGACAGTATACAACGCAGGCTACCAGAATAACGGAGCCGGACAGTATAACGCAGGCTACCAGAATAACGGAGCCGGACAGTACAATACAGGCTACCAGAACAATGGTGGTCAGACTCCTCCACCATACAGGGGAGAGAGGTTAAAGGATGACAGAGGTCTTGCCTCATACATCATCCTGTCTATTATTACATGTGGTATTTATGGATATTATTTCATCTACAAGATGGCTCATGATGTCAATATAGCATGTGATGGAGATGGCGAGAATACATCAGGTCTCGTAGCATTTATCCTGCTTTCAATGATTACATGCGGTATTTATGCATGGTATTGGTACTATAAGCTGGGCAACAGACTGGCAAATAATGCAGGCAGATACGGACTTGGCATTCAGGAGAATGGAACCACTGTTTTGATGTGGTGCATATTTGGTACACTTATCTGTGGAATCGGACCATTCATCGCTATGTATATCCTTATCAAGAACTCAAATATGATCTGCAATGCTTACAACAGGACACATGGACTTATGTAATTTGTGTTTTGATTTAATTTAATTAAATAATTTGATTATATTATATCTAAAGTGGGAGGCAGTTTGCATTAAGCAGACTGTCTCCTTGATTTTTGTATATTAAATAGACGGAAATCTTTATTTGTTAGCTTGTGATGTGAACAGTAACAGCAACATAATAAATATTATGGAAAAAGGCCGTTCAGACATTGACAAAAATTTGTCAAAGTGTTACTATTTTTTTATAAATTACGACAGAAATGTCGGCTATACATAGGTTTTTTAAGGAGGATTTATACAATGAGCGAGTTCAAAAATTTAACACTTGACGTAGCAGATCAGATTGCAGTACTTGCAATTTCAAGACCGGCTGCTCTTAATGCATTAAACAGTGAGACTCTTGATGAGTTAAATGTAGCATTAACAGAGATAGAGGCAAGAGACGATGTTAAGGTGCTTATCCTTACAGGTGGTCCTGACAAGAAGGGCAACGAGTTCAAGTCATTCGTAGCAGGAGCAGACATCTCAGAGATGGTTAATTTCACAGCACCACAGGCAAGAGCATTCGGAATCAAGGCTTCAGAGCCATTCTTCAAGCTCATGAATATGCGTCAGGTAACAATCGCAGCTGTCAATGGATTCGCACTCGGTGGAGGATGCGAGATTTCTATGGCATGTGATATCAGAATCGCTTCTGAGAACGCAATTTTCGGACAGCCTGAGACAGGACTTGGAATCATCCCTGGCTTTGGTGGTACACAGAGACTTGCTCGTTTAGTAGGAATGGGACGTGCTAAGGAAATGATCTTCACATGCGACAATGTAGACGCTGCAGAAGCATACCGCATCGGTCTCGTTAATAAGGTAGTAGCAAAAGAGGAGCTTATGCCAACAGCTAAGGCTATGGCTGCAAAGATCATCTCTAAGGGAAGCTACGCAATCTCAGTTGCAAAGGCTGCTATCAACAACGGATATGATATGGATATCAAGAACGCTGTTGAGATGGAAGCAAACCTCTTTGGTGTTGTAAATGATACAAATGACAAGAAAGAGGGAATGGGAGCATTCCTTGAGAAGAGAGCTGCAAACCTCACAGATTTCTAATTGTAATTTGAATTATATGGTCTATGAATCAAAACAGCCGGTGCGTCATGCACCGGCTGTTTTAATAAAATAAACTAAATTATCACTCTTACAATAAACAGTGTATCGGTCACACTGTACTGGCATTTGCCACCCAGTCTCTCGGCTGTCTGTCGGATGCTTCTTGTGCCAAGTCCATGCCCTCTTTCTGTTGCAACGGGCATATCGTTTATGAGCTTAGGCCTTACGGCATAAGGATTTTCAACAGAAATTAAAAGCTTGCCGCTCTTCTCTGTGATGGAAAGTCTGATAAAGCGCTTGTCAGGCTCAAGCATCATGACGGCATGCATGGCATTTTCAAGGGCATTTTGAAGTATCGCTGTCATGTCTATGTCTGAGAAGGGGAGCTTTGATGGAACAGATATAGAATATCTGAAATCAATATGCTTATCCTTAAAGCTGTCGGCATGGGACATGATAATAATGTTGATTATTTCGTTTGCACAGAAGCGCTTTCTGGTGGTTTTTTCGGTTGCCTTAACTATGCTGTGTATATATTCCAATGCCTTGTCGTCTTCATTGTTTTCGATAAAGGCAGCTATATTATTCAGAAAGTGCCTCATATCGTGGCGCAGCAGAGAAACATTTTTCTCATTGCGTTGCATGCTCTCGATTTCCTTTGCAAACTGCGCCTGCTTTATCTGCATAAAATAATTCTGTGTGGCAATCTGCTGCTGGCGTTCAATCGAATGATAGTAGACCACGCAGAACGTCAGAAAGCTGATGCACATGAGAAATGGCACAAACTCGACCACTATGCGGCTGCCACTGTAAAGCAGCTTCGTGTATACTGTTGTCGCATAGTCGAATATGTAGTAGAAAAACGGCATGATGCATATAGGTATGAGTTCCACGTCGGGCTTTGCAAAAATATCGGACAGTGCCGGGGCGATGAACCTGTATACGATAAAGTATGTGAGAAAAATACCGGCAATATAGGTCAAATCAACAATCCAGGGCTCATAGCCGAGCGACTCTGTGATGATAGACATCCAGTTACATATCTGACAGCACATGTAGGCACTTGTGACAGCAAGCAGTGATTTGAGTACACTTCGGTAAAAAACAAATATCAGTATGAGCAAAAGAGGCAGATGTGTCATGAGAGGATATGCCCTTATCGCACTTGCATAGCCTTTAAAGTATATGAGCATGGGATACAAAAGCAGATCTATGATACAGAATGCGTTTAATATCAGTATATTTTTTTTATTGTTTTTGATACCTATTATAGATGTAGTGACAAACACTCCAAAGAAGAGTGTAAGCATGTATCTCACAGTGGGCATGATAAAATTAAGCATATAATTATTCCTTTTTCGTGATATAAAGCCTACTCCTTAAACATAAATGAGAAATAGGCATCCTGAAAGCTCTTTGAAAGACCTCTGGAAATGGAAATCTTTGTACCTGATTTTGTGACAAGCTCAGTTGTTGAAAAATGCTCCACAGCCGGCATGTATACAATATAGCTCCGGTGGCACTTGAAGAAGCCTTTTTCGACCGTGAGCAGCTTTTCATAATCTGAAAGTTTGCCAATGGCTTCAAGTCTTTTTCCGTCATATAGTGCCAATATGACCTTCTTATTTTGCGCTTCAAGAAACTCAATATGGTGCATGAGTACATTTTGATATCCAAATGCAGTATGTACTGCGATGGAATCGGCAGGCTTTGACACAGCAGATAAACATTTGTCCAAAAGCTTATATAGCTTCTCTCTGTCAACAGGCTTGAGAAGATAGCCGGAGGCATCCACATCATAGGATTCAATGGCAAACTCAGGCGATGTGGTCAGAAATATTATTTTAGATATCAGATTGTGCTCGCGAAGTTCTCTTGCAGCATCCATGCCATTTAAGAGAGGCATCATTATATCCAGAAGAATCACATCAGGACTGTTTTTGGCACAGTATTCAAGCAGCTTATCGCCGCTTTCCATGGTCTTTACACTGATGGGAGTGCTGATAGCAGCCTTCCAGTCGTTCACAAGCTGGCAAGTCTGCTCAAGGCATGCATCGTCATCATCACAGATTATTATTTCAAACATTTTTTACCCCTTAAGTCTTTTTGCCTTTATTATATAATCTTTTTTGTAAAGCGTAAACAACAGTCTTGAAAAAAGAATGAAACGTATCTATAATTAGAGTACTGTTCACATGGCAGTGTTAATATATAATTATAGATTTACAAGAGGAAAAAATGAAGTCAAGAGCAACACAGACCAAAGAACTGGATATGGTGAACGGACCACTCGCAAGGAAGATACTGATTTACTCCATACCGCTCATGTTCTCAAACCTGCTTCAGGTATTTTTTAATATGACGGATGTGGCAGTGGTGGGAAAATTTGCAGGTGCAAGAGCACTCGGCTCGGTCGGTTCCACGACAATCATCATCACACTCACAACAGGCATACTGCTTGGCATGGGAGGCGGTGTCAATGCTGTCACGGCACTGCACATGGGAGCAGAGGACTATCAGAGGGTGCATAAGACCGTCCACACATCGGTCATTCTGTGCTTTATAGCGGGACTTTTACTGTTAGTGGCAGGCCTGGCTTTTTCAAAGCCACTGCTTGAAGTGATGAATACAAAGCCTGAGCTTATAGACGGTGCTACAGCATATCTGATGATATATCTGTGCGGTTCGCCGGCGCTTGCGCTTTATAATTTCGGTAACGGTGTGCTGAGCGCAGTGGGAGATACAAAGAGGCCTCTTATATACCTGAGTATCTCGGGAATTATCAATATAGTGCTCAACCTGTTCTTTGTAATAGTATGCAGACTGGGAGTGATAGGAGTGGCCATCGCAAGCATCATAGCACAGTACATCTCAGCGGCTCTCATCATCAGGTTTCTCCTGAAGACATACGGCAGCTACGGCCTGCACATGAAGGATATAGCGATTGACAGGGATGCAGCTGCAGCAGTGCTTCGTATCGGAGTGCCGGCCGCGATACAGTACTCGCTCTTTGCCATAGCCAATATATGTATCCAGACATCCATCAACTCCTTCAGCCATGTGGTCGTGGAGGGCAATTCAGCCGCCACCAATGCGGATTCGCTCATCTATGACATGATGGCGGCATTTTACACCGCTTGCACCAGCTTCATAGCGCAGAATCTGGGCGCAAGAAAAAAAGAAAGAGTGCTGAGAACATTTTTCATCACACTTGCATACTCGTTTCTGATGGGACTGGTGCTTGGAGTGGCGCTGTTTATATTCCAAAGACCGTTCCTTTTGCTCTTCACAAGCGATGATGCCGTGATACACTATGGACAGATCAGAATTGGTGTGATGGCGTTCGTCTACTGCGTGTCAGCCTTCATGGACAATGCCACAGCCGCCGCCAGGGGCATCGGAAAAAGTGTCATGCCAACCATCATAGTTGTCATGGGATCTGTCGTATTCAGGATTATATGGCTGCTCACGGTGTTTGCGTATTTTAAGACACTGCAGTCCTTATATCTGATATATGTCATTTCGTGGACGCTCACCGCAATCGCCGGCAATATATACTTTGCGTACCACTACAGGAGAATTTAGCGGATAGCTATAATAAAATTGAATAGTAAGCGATAAGAACAGTCAGACATATGTGAGAGATGTGCCCGGCTGTTTTTGCGTTTTTACACATTTTTTGCTTTTTTTTGCCTGATTTGCAGGCTGTTCTGCAATTCACACCCTGAAAACTACATTTGGCGCCATTTGGGCAAAGTAAGGCACAAAATGTTGTATAATTAGTACTATCAATACAAGTATATGTGATATGGAAATAGATAACGAAGCACATATACGAGGGAGGTACTGGAATATGAAGAAAAGTAGATTCGCAAAAAAGATGATGGCACTGATCCTTGCAGTAGTGACAGCAGTAACACTCATGCCGGTAAATGGATTTATGAGTAAGGTAAGTGCGGATGAGACAGAAAATGTGAAACCTAATTATTTGACTTTTACAGCGAAGGAGGCAGGGTCTACAATTACGTTTGAATGGGGAACTGGCTCTGATGTAATGTGTAGTACAGATGGTGGAAATAATTGGGATCAATACACTAAGGGTACAGAAATTAAACTTGATAAGATTGGAAGTACTGTAAGTTTTAAAGGAAAGAATGTTACTACGGATTATTATAAGCACTTTACAATGAACGGCATAATAGAAGCATCAGGCAGTGTTACCAGTTTAACAGATGGTGAAGAAAATAAAACTGATGTAAACCTTTCCGAGAAATGCTATGAATATATGTTTTGTGAATGCACAAGCCTGACAACAGCGCCGGAATTGCCAGCAACAACATTACAACCGTATTGTTATGCCTTTATGTTTTCTGGTTGTATAAGCCTGACAACGGCACCGGAATTGCCAGCAGAACAATTAGCATCGTTTTGTTATGAATCTATGTTTTCTGGATGTACAAGTCTGACAACAGCGCCAGAATTGCCAGCAAAACAATTAGCATCGTTTTGTTATGAATATATGTTTTATGGTTGTACAAGCCTGACAACAGCGCCAGAATTGCCAGCAGAACAATTAGCAGAGTCCTGTTATAAATATATGCTTTCTAGATGCACAAGTCTGACAGAAGCCCCAAAATTGAAGGCAACAACATTACAGAATGCGTGTTATAAATATATGTTTGTTGGATGTACAAGCCTGACAACAGCGCCAAAATTGCCAGCAACAACATTACAACCAAATTGTTATGCCTATATGTTTTCTGGTTGTACAAGCCTGACAACGGCACCGGAATTGCCAGCAGAACAATTAGCATCGTTTTGTTATGAATCTATGTTTTCTGGATGTACAAG
>ENA-OUOU01000239-OUOU01000239.1-human-gut-metagenome-genome-assembly--contig:-NODE-239-length-37355-cov-12.007453_pt1 | contig 37355 bp, 31 predicted proteins | sample MGYA00237936_ERZ548765 | MGnify/ENA primary metagenome ERZ548765 (study PRJEB26490, sample SAMN05356889) | human gut metagenome | biome: terrestrial biome; feature: human-associated habitat; material...
AGGAACCCTTCATCCAGCTGGAGGAGGGCGACGACTACGAGATCATGGCGGCCTTTGACGAGATGGGCATCCGCCCCAACGTGAAGTACATCGCACGGGAGGACAGAACGATTCTCGCCATGGTGTCGGAGGGGCTGGGCATCAGCCTTCTGCCGGAGCTGATGGTGCGCCACAGCTCCACGCCCATCAAGGTCTGCCGCGCACCGCTGCACTTCTACCGCACCATCGGCATCGGCGTCAAGGACAAGAAAGCTCTCTCCAACTCCACGCGGCTGTTTGTGGATTATGTGCGGACGTGGGTAGCGAAAAACGGGAATACATAAATGTTCAACTTTCGCTCAAAAAGCATGAGAACACGTCATGTAATACAGACAAGAATGCAGTTCCCATACGGCTTTGCGGGAATGAACAAACAACACCGCAAAAATGTGTCGTTCCGCGAAACAAAAACCCTCTTGCAAAACGACGGAGTGTTCATCATAATAGCACCCGTAGTCCCCGAAAAGTGAATAGGCTTACCGGTCTGAAACGCTGCGGCGTTTCGGTGAAAGTTGGAATGTGGGTCAAAGTCCCCGCGAACAGGTCACTGTGAGGCTCCTCTGAGGCAGGAGATAAGTCAGGTCGCGCCGGTAAGCGTCACGAATGCACACGCCTGAAACCGAGCTGCATGAACGGGGGCTTCGCGCCCGTTTACACGAGAGAAGCGTCGGCATTTGCCGGCGCTTTTTGCATGAAGTCAGGGCACCTATGGGGGACGGAAAGGTGCTTGAAAAAAATGATAGAACGCAGAAAATACGTCCGCAGGGACGCAACGGTGGGACGCTTGTCCGCCATCTTTCTGGAGGACAGGCAAAACGATGTAAAGCCCTCCACGCTGGCGTGCTACCGCCGCAACATCCAATGCCACATCCTGCCGGCGCTGGGCGAGTGCGTGGCGGCGGAACTGACGGCGGCGGAGATCAACGACTACATCCAGCAGTTACAGGAGGACTATTCGCCCAAGCTGGTGCGAGAAATCGGTGGTCTGCTGCTGCGGATCGTGGGCATGGCCGGTGTGGGCTACGGCGAGGATGTGACGCTGCCGAAGGTGCGGCAGAAGGCCGTGGAGGTATTCACCGAGCCGGAACTGAAGCAGATGGGGCAGGTCATTCTGCGCCGTCCGGACAGGACGGGACTTGGCGTGCTGCTGACAGCCTACACCGGATTGCGGCTGGGAGAGCTGTGCGGCCTGCAATGGCAGGACGTGGACGTCGGCGCGGGACTGCTGCACATCCAGCGGACGGTGGAGCGCATCGCGCAGATAGGCGGCGGGACGCAGCTGATGGTGCAGCCGCCCAAAACGGAGAACTCAGAACGCTGGATACCCATTCCGAAAGAGATGCTGCGGATGCTGAAGCCGGAGACTAAAAAGCCGGACAGCTATCTGTTGACCGGCGGAGAGCTTGTCCCCGACCCGCGCACCTGCCAGTACCGCTACAAGGCGCTGTTGGAGCGCTGCGGCGTGCGGTATCGCAATTTCCATTGCCTCCGACACAGCTACGCCACACGCTGCGTGGAACGCGGCGTGGACGTGAAAAGCGTCAGCGAGCTGCTGGGCCACGCGGATGTCCGCACCACACTGCGGCTGTACGTCCACTCGTCCATGGACTATAAGCGCAGAGCCGTGGAGGGGATAGGCTTTCTCAAGGGAATAACGTGAAAGAGACAGGCAAATGCCTGCCTCTTTTGCTTATGGTTGAATGGGGACGAACTCTACCTTGAGAGCCATGCCCATACCGGCGGCCAGACGCTTGAGCGTCCGCAGCGAGGGGTTGGCTGTGCCGCTTTCCAGACGGCTGATGTCAGCTTGCGTGATGCCGGTGATCTCTGCCAGCTGCTTTTGAGTCATGTCCTTTTCCTCGCGGCCTTCGGCAATCGCACGCATAATCTGACGCTCCGGCTCTTGCGCGTTCCACTCTGCCAGAAATGCGGGATCTTTCATTCGCTCGTTCAGCGTATCACGAAAATTCTTTCCCATAGCGTCATACCTCCTTGCTTTCGTAATCAGCCCGATACCGCTTCGCCCGTTCGATCTCGCGGGACGGGGTTTTGGCGGTTTTCTTTACAAATCCGTTGGTCAGGATGACCCGTTTTCCCACTACAAAGAAATACAGCACCCTGCTGATATCAGACCCCTGCTTTGCCCTGACTTCGAAAATGCCGTCACCCAGCGGCTTGGAATATGGTTCTCGCAGTGCTGGGCCTTTCAATTCCAACAATTCAAGGGCGGCGAATATCTTTGCCTGCATTTTGTTGTCCTGTGACAGAATGAACTCCTCGGCAGGCCGTGAACCATCCGCTTTTTCATAGTATTCCACCATGAAATCCATATAACCACCGCCTCTTTTCCTATGCATATTATATGTGATAAAAAACATATTGTCAACGCAAAAATTTTCGCAAAGTAACATACTTTGCGAAAACTTTCCAATTTCAACCAAATAACAGTATATACCAGTCGTTTTTCCGTGTCAACAACGAGTTCTAATTTTCGACTTTTTTCTGGCATAAATCTGGAATGCCTTGCAGTGCAAGGCGTTCCGCGCTTTTTCGCAAAGTATGTTACTTTGCGAAAAAACTGTTCAAAAGAACCGAGAATTTCATACAGCTGAGTTCTGTGACGTCGTGTGACTGTGCGTTGTAAAGACGATTTTTCGTCAGGGTACAGCCTTAAAGGAACATGGGTAACCAAACCCACCGCGGACGGCACTGTGAGCGCAAGGAAACGACCAAAACGGCTTTGAGCCGCTGGGCAATACCCGCCATTGGGACGCGAGTCCTGAGAAGGTAGGTCGTGTACGAGGGAGAGATCCCGTGGCGCGAGGGCAGTAGAATTACACGAAGGAGAACTTGTTTGCAGCGGCGCTTCTTCGTTGTGACGAGGGTAGGAGTGTACGCTGACGAGATTCGTCAGCGTTTTTTCTTACCGCCACATCACCATAGGGAGGAGTATGTCCATGAGCCATTTCAACCCCAACCAGCATTTTGATGTTGAGAACTGGCGCGAACAGAAGATCGCCCAGCGCACCAAGGACGCGCTGGCAGTGCGGGACGCGGCCTTTGCCGAAAAGCACGCCGAGACACCCTTGCGGGAGTTGGCCCAGTATCTGGCCCGGTGTGCCCGCACCCTGCGCCACAGTCCAGCACCCTGCGAGGTAGACGGCGGCGCGTTCATCGAGGAACGCTTCGGAAGCTGGGACGCAGCTATGCGTGCGGCCTGTCTGCCGCCCGCACGGGCGACGAAGCTGAACAGCACGGCCCGCTACCGCAGGGAACGAGCCATACAGGAGCCGCTGTTTCTGGCGGAGCGCAAGGAGAAGAAGCGCCAGAAGCAGATCGAGAAGAACCTGCGGCAGGGCCAACTGGCCCACGAAAAGGCCGTGAAGCGCCGCGCAGAGCGGGAGGCAGCCGAGGCCGAGAAAGCCGCCGCCGAAAAAGACACCAACCCTTGTCAAGCCGAGACAGTCTGAACGGAGACTGTCAGCTTTCCATAAGGGTGGGAGGGGAAAAGCCGCCCCTCCCACCTCCTCTCTTATCGCATACCCATCGGCTCGATACCGGCGGCGGAGCCGCCCTGATTCCTTTACCACGCTGCGGCGTTTGACATAGACAAAAACAGAAAAAGAAGGAGGAAACGCGCCCGCCGCGGCGGCGGAGCGCGAAACGACGATCTATGAGAGCTGTAAAGAAGATCACAGCATTTCTGCTGGCGATGGTCATGGTGCTGAGCCTTGTCCCGTCAGCTTTTGCTGCAGATGGGGACGGGATGACGTTTACCTTCGATAACACCGCTCCAAATCCGGGCGATACAATAACGGTTTTGGTTACTATTGATGACGGTGCTGATTTTTCTACCGCAATGGGGTATGAAAGTCATTTTTACTTTGATAAAGAACTGCTTACTGTTGAGAAAATAGAAATTTTAGGTACACCCGTTTCAAACCTAACAACTGTAGATAAGGCAAACACTGACGGAAGAGTCCGCTTTGCAGAGTATAACAATAATTATGATGAAACTATCGCAAATAATCGTGTCCGAAATTTGAAGGGTAATTTTGCCAAAATCACCTTAAAAGTCTCCGAGTATGCCGGTGGCAAAACTGCGACTGGCCGTACTGATGGGATGGCTTGGGACGATATGGATGAATTTATTCTCGAATGGAAAGGCAATTACAGTTTATCCATTCAAGGGAGCGCAACTGCTAAGCCCACAGCTACCGGTTATACTGTTTCGATGGGCGCTGACCAGCAGCTTGTTTCGGGTCAGAAGGTGCGTATTCCCGTGACCGTCGCCTCCTCCGAGAAAAAGATCACCGGCTTCAACGCCTATGACATGACCTTTACCTATGACCCGGCGGCCCTGACCCTGAACACCACCTCCGATGATGCCGCCAACCTGACGGTGGAGGACAATAACGGCACCGTTCGGGTCCGCCGCTATGGCGCTACTGTGCCTTTGGGCGAGGCCCTGGCTCTGGAATTCACCGCCAACAAGGCCACCTCCAGCACCGTGACGCTGACCGATGCCAAGTTCGACATCGACGCCAACTCCATCAACTTTGACGCGCCGGACGCCAACATTTCCGATGCCGACACCGTGGTCAACGCCAATAACTTCACCGTGACCCTGCCGGATGCGTTCACCTCTGACGAGACCCGCCTGGTCCCCGGCGGCGGCAGCTTCACCTTCAAGCCCGTGGACAGCCACTATACCTACACCTTCACCGTGAAGATGGGCGACAACATCACCGAGGGCTTGACCTTCGGCGCAAATGACACCTACACCATCGAGAATATCTCCGGCAATGTGGAGGTCACCTGCACCGGCAAGGCCCCCAAGCAGTACGATGTGGAATACGTCTTTGGTGGCAAGGATCCTCTGCTGGAAAAGGATGTGACCAAGGGTCCGGAGAAGGCGACCTACCTGCAGGATTATTCCGTGATCGTTACTCCCAGAGCGGGACTCTCTTATTGGATCCACTATGAGATCCGCTATCCCAACGGCACGCGCTCCGATCAGGTCAGCCTGACCCCTGTGGCCAATGCGGACGGCACCATCACCTACACCATCCCTGGCAGCAAGATCGACGGCACTGTGTACTTCATCATCAGTACCAGAACCAACGACGAGTACCCCGGCTATGCCGTTCTGGTGACGGGCAACGGTGCTGAGGACCAGGCACCCGGAAACGAAACCTCCGTTCCCAGGGATATGCCCTATTACCTCCAGCTGAATGAGAGGGAGAACTGCACCTACACCGTAACCGCTTACTATCAGCCCCTCGGCAGCATCACAGCGGTGAATATGCCCGCCAAAGTCCGGTCCCTGGGCAACGGTAAGTATGTGGTGGACCCCATTCCTTACAATAAGCTGAGCCAATATGCCTACAGCTGGCGTCTGGTGGTGAATGTGGAAAAGGTTTCCCAAAATGCGGAGGAGGTAAGCGTATCCCGCTACCTGGAGCTGAATGACAAGACCATGATGCTCATAACGGTCAAGGGCACCCCCGAGGGAGGCAAAGCCTTCACCTATGACGGCAACACCATGTATAAGGTCAATGCCTACGGCACGGATCAGTACGCATGGCTGGTGATCGTGGACAAGGGTCAGACCCTGACCCAGGAGGAGGCCGCCGCCAAGGTCGCCATCTCTGCCGCAGACAATGTGGTCACCATCACCCTGGGCTTCGATGTGAACATGACCGGGAAGGTGGATGTCAACGATGCGCAGCTGGTCTACGATATGTATAACGGCGCGTATGACGGCTTCGAGACGGTGAATATGCGTAAGTTCCTGCAGGCCGATGTGAACGGCGACTGCACGCTGAACTCTCAGGATGCCATAGCGCTGGCCGGCCAGGGCATCGCGGGCTGAGTGAGCCATGAAGCAGCGAATTTTCACACGACTGCTGTGCCTCGTGCTGGTACTGGCGTGTGCCCTGCCCGCGCTGGCGTGGGCGGAGGACACCAGCCGCAGCTACGATTTTGACCTGTCCGTGGGCGGGCAGCAGGAGGTGCGCGCCGCCGCCGGTGAAACGGTGACGGTGACGCTGGTGCTCAAGCGCACGGACAAGGCCGAGAGCACCGAGATGTACGGTATGCAGACCGAGATCCTCTACGACGACAGCTTCTTCAAGCTGGTGGAGGGCAGCATCATGACCGCCCCCGGCGTCCGCTGGTCGGACATGGGCCGCCGCACCGGCGGCAGGGCGTTCTATCTGAACTACGTGTCCTTCTCCGGCGGTGAGCCGTGGGAGAGCGAGGTGACGGTGGGCAGCTTCCAGATGGAGGTCATCGGCACGAAGGGCGTTTCCAGCCTGACGCCGGAAAACAGCCTCGTCTCCGTCCAGAGCGGTACGGACCACTACACCATGACCGACAATCCTGTGACGGTAATCGTCACCACCGACTGCACGGTGACGTTCGAGTCGGCGGGCGGCAGCGAAGTACCGGCCCAGTCCGTGCAGTACGGCGAAAAGGTGAAGCGGCCCGCCGACCCCGTGCGGGAGGGGTATCATCTGACGGGATGGTACACCGACCTTGACCACACACGGGAGTGGGATTTCAAGAACGACGTGGTCAAAGGGAACATGACGCTGTACGCCGGCTGGGCGGAGGGCGCTGCGCCTGCGGGCGGCGGCAGCCCTACGCTGTGGATCTGCCTTGCGGCGGCAGCGGCAGTGCTGGCGGTGCTGGTGCTGCTGCTGACCGGCAAGCGGCGGGTGACGTTCCAGACCAACGGCGGTACGGCGCTGGAGACGGTGTATGTCAAGCGCGGCGGCGTGGTGGGACAGGTGCTGACGCCTGTGAAGCCCGGCGCGATGTTTGACGGCTGGTTCAGCGACGCGGCCTGCACAAAGCCGTGGGACGTGGAACATGACGAGGTGCGCGGCAGCATGACGCTGTATGCGCGCTGGAGGTAAACGAATGAAGAAAAGACTATGCACGCTCCTGCTTGCACTGACGGTGCTGCTGTCCGCGCTGCCGATGACGGTATGGGCGGCTGACCAGTGCGTGGCAGTGAAGGAAGGCGCGGCAACCACCGGCGAGGTGGTGGCCGGCAGCCTGCTGGAGATCAAGCTGGGAGACATTTTCCAGGACACGGACGGCCATACGCTGACCTACACGTTGACCAACGCAACGCAATTCAGCAGCCAGACCAAGGTCAAGAATGGTTCGCTCTATGTATCAGAGAAAGATCCCGGCACCTATACACCGAAGGTCGAGGCGACCTGCTCGGACGGCAAAACCATCACCGTGACCTTTACCATCACGGTCAAGGAAGCCCCCCACGGTCTAGACGCGCAGTATAACTACGATGAGACGCCTGCCAAGGAGGTCACGGTGTATGTGACCATCTCCAACGACGGCGTGCCCATCCGAGGCCGCGACGGCACAGTGCTGTGCCACAAGGCCATCACAGTGCCGTATTTCGATCTGGCAACCTACGGCTTAGAGGATTACTACCGCTACCACACCGAAAACGGTGAGGGCAAGTACATCGATGAGAACATCGTGGAGCGGCCCACCGGCCTGCACCTATATCTCTATCTGCTGGAGCGCTACTTCATCGGCCTGCCGGAGGAGCAATGCTGCAAGGGTGCCTATCCTCGTGACGCGCTGGCGAGCTTTAAGCTGGGTGAAGATGTTTTTTACATGGATGAAGCACCGGCCTATACGGCAGACAGCTTTGCCGCTCTGACTATCACCGGCTCGCCCACCAGTCTTTATATGGCGAATTTTTGGGGCCATGACGAGAACCTGATGTACTACCGCAACCACTGTTTTCCCTACATGAGTCCCGGCTGGGGTTCCACCTCCGACTACATTGTGCTGTCGGACGGCGACACATGGGATGTGGCCATGTTCTCGAACTGGAGCTTCTGGTCCAGCGGCGGTGCGTTTACCTGCTTTGACAAGGACGAGTACAATGCCCGCCCCGGCATGGAGATGACGATCTCCTCTCAGGCTTACGGCACGACCTTTGAGGGCAGTGACTTCTATCCCTTCTCAAACCTGGATGTGTTCCTGTATAACGACAAGTGGGAGGAAGTCGATCAGTACAAGAAAGCGGATGACGGAAAGAGCACCTTCTCCTTCACCGCCCCCACAGAGGAGGGCACCTACTACCTCGTGGGCATGGACCCCAACCGGACGATCCCCAAGGACGACAGCGGCGGTACGAATTACGCCAAGATTGCACCGGCCACGGCCATCTTGAATGTATCTCCTACCGCTGAGTTGGAGCGCCCCTTCCAGGACGCTGCCGTGAATGATGAAAAGCTGGCAGCAAAGAATACCAGCTACGAGGGCATCGTCACGCTGACCAGTGCGGACGGCCCGACGACCTACGAGGAAGTGCCCCAGTACAGCGTGACCGTGCCGGCGGGTGCGGAAACGGTGGCTGTGACCTACAACAGCAATGTGGACATCCGTCACGACGGCACCACGGTCTACGCTTATGAGGTGGAGTTCGCAGCAGCTGCCGTGAACCGTGCGGCGGCGCAGGCAAGCAGCTATACGCTCAAGCCCATCACGCTGAAGAACAGCTATACCCTCAATGCGGACGGTACGCAGACCGTACTCATGCCGGTGACGGGGTATGTCCGCAACGCGGACGGCAGCGGCAAGGCGATCACGCTGAGTGCCCCCACTGACAAGAACTCCGCGCCCATCGCGCTGTTCACCTTCGAGTATGCCAAGACGGAGCCGGATGTGAAGTACGGCGATGTGAATAATGATGGCACGGTGGACGTGTCCGACGCTATGCTGGTCTGCCAGATCTATCTGGGAAATGTGACCCCAACAGACGCACAAAAACTGGCGGCTAATGTGAGCGGTGACGATGCGGTGGACGTGTCTGACGCCATGATGATCTGCCAGTTCTATCTGGGAAATATTACGGAATTCCCCGCTGAGAAAAAATCTTGATAGGAGGAATTGAGAACACATGAAAAAAATCGTTTCTGTTCTGCTGACATTGGCGATGGTACTGAGCCTTGTACCCTCCGTCTTTGCTGCGGACGAGCCCACCATTACCATGGCCGCGGACAAGACTGAAGTCGCGCCCGGCGAGACCGTGACGCTGACGCTGAGTTTGGATAAGGACACTGTGGTCGATGGCGCGGGATTCATGATTGAATTTGACAAAGACGCATACGAATTTCAGGAAACTATTCCTGATACATTTGACGGATATACAAATGCCGATGCAGCAAATGCCGCGGGCGTTGTCAGAGCGTCTTATCTGAACACCAAGCCGAAAAAGCCGACGACCTGGTCTGCGGGTATATTGGATACGCTTACTTTTAAGGCAAAAGAAGGTGCGAGTGCTCCTGCAGCCAAGTTTAAGCTGACAGTTGAAACCCTGCAAAAATACAATCCGGATGATCCGGACACGAACCTCAATGTTGCTCACACCGTAGTCGGTGGCGAGCTGACCATCCCCGTGACGGGCGGCAGCGTGACGCCGGGGGGCTACAGCGTGTCCATCCCTGCGGAGAAGAAGGCGACCGCCGGTGAAACGGTGGAGATCCCCATCACCATCAGCGGCAAGGAGTACAATGCCTATTCCATGAACATCAGGTATTACACCGACGTCCTGGAGCTCCAGAATGAGGCCGTGAACAACGAGGGTTTCCGCTTGTCGGAATGGAAGGGCACGGATACTAACCAGAGACCGTTTTCGTCGATTACCCTGATACGCTACGGTGGTACGGCAGAGCCTGGCGTGGCGCTGACCTTGAAGTTTACCGCCAAGGCACAGGGCACGACAGACGTGACCATCCATAATGCCCGTGTGGATGAGCGCGCCAATTCCATCAGCTTCAACGCGCCGGACGCCACTATTACCAACGGAACGACTGCCGTCACTGTCAGCGGATACACCGTGCGCCTGCCTGACGACTTCACCCGTACCGGTACAGCGGGCACGGTGATCATGGAAGGCGACAACCTGACCTTCGTTCCCAAAGACCCCAACTATAACTACACTGTCACCGTCACCGTCGGCGGCGGTGAGGCAACGACAGTTAGCCCGGACGAGGATGGCATCTACACCGTGGCGAATGTCAACGGCAATGTTATTGTCACCAGCACCAAGACCGCCAAGAGCTTCAACGTCACTCTGGGCGAGGATATCACCGGTGAGGCGAAGGCCACCTACATGACTGCCTATACCTTCAAGCTGACCCCGGTAAAGGACTTTGTCTACAATGTGAAGGTGACCATCGGCGACACGGACTACACCGGCTTTACGGCTCAGAAGAATGACGACGGTACGACCACCTACACCATCCCCGGTGCGGCTATCACCGGCGACATCGTCATCAACAGCAATAAGAAGGAGCGAGATCCGTACACCTTCCAGGTGACCTTCGAGGGCACCGGCATCGGAGATGTCTCCAATAACGCGACTACCGTCACGGAGAACGACTCCTACTCCTTCACCCTGACGAAGAAGGACGGCTTTGACTACACCGTCTCCGCTACTATGGACGGTGCGGCTGTGGAACTGACGGAGACTGTGGATACCGGAAACGCGAATGTTGTTACCTACAGCATTGCTAAGGTCACCGGCGATCTGGTCATCACCGTCAACAAGGTGTCCACCCTGAACATGGATGTCGCCGTCTCCGAGTACGTGCAGATGGATGACAAGACCGTGTTCCTGGTGACCGTGACCGGCACGCCCACAGAGGGTATGGCCTATGCCTACGGTGAGAACACCATGTATAAGACCACCGCTTACGGTGAGAATGTGTACAGCTGGCTGGTGATTGTGGACAAGAATGAGGCATTCACTGTGGCTACGGCTGAGGCCAATATCAAACAGGCCAGCGCCACAGCCGAAGAAGTGAAGCAGAGCTATGATGTCAACGAGACAGGCGTTGTGGACATCAACGATGCGCAACTCACCTATGACATCTACAGCGGCAAGTACACCGACTTCGAGAAAGTCTCTGTGCGGAAGTTCCTGCGCGCGGATGTGAACAGCGATGGGAGCGTGAACTCCACCGACGCTGTGGCCGTTGTGGCAAACTCCAACTAACACTGCGCAGTGCAGAAAAGGCGAATACATATAAAAATCAGCTTCCCCTCCCGCAAGGGAGGGGGAGCGATTCGCCGTATTTTGGGGATGCAGCGATGCCGCCGGTTTTCGGCGGCGGCGCTGTGTATCTAAAATGACATTTGGAGCATTTACGAGGAGATATATGAAAAGACGAGAGAAAATATTGAGCATCACGGGCCTGTTTTTGGCGCTGGTGATGATCGCGGGGCTGGGCGCGACGCTGCTGAGCTCCACCCGCGCCGTGCCGGGCGACCCCATAGCGGGGCAGGCGTCACGGCTGTATCCGGAATCGCTGGAGGACTCCGACAGCACCCTGATGGGGCAGATGAGCCAGACCGGCGGCACGCCTCTGTCCGCTGAGGTGGACGCGCAGCAGCCGGATCAACCGCAAGAGCCTGACCAGCCGCAGCAGCCTGATGAACCGCAGCAGCCGGACGACCCGCAAGAGCCGGACAAACCCCAAGAGCCGGACAAACCCCAAGAGCCGGACAAACCCCAAGAACCGGACAATCCACAGCAGCCAGATAAACCGCAAGAGCCGGACAAGCCCCAAGAGCCTGACCAGCCGCAAGAGCCAGATAAGCCGCAAGAACCGGACAAATCGCAAGAGCCGGACAAGCCCCAGCAGCCGGACCAGCCCCAAGAACCGGACAATCCACAGCAGCCAGATAAACCGCAAGAGCCGGATAATCCCCAACAGCCGGATACGCCCCAAGAACCGGATCAACCGCAGAACCCGGATAACCCGGGCGGCGGGAAAGACTCCTCCGACGATAATGGCGGCAAGGACGACTCCGGCAACACCGGCGGCAATACCGGCGGCGACGACGGAAACGGCGGGCAGACCGGCGGCGATGGTGAGGACGGCAAGGACGATGATACGCCCCGCATCTATACCGATCTGCGGACGCAGACCATCCGTAAAAAGGACCTGCCGGACGGCAAGCTGTCCTTCGTGGCCTATCCGCTGGGTAAGGGCGAGAACCTGTATGTCCGTGTCCGTCTGATGAACAAGACGTATACGGGCAACGGACACCTGCTGACCTCCAGTGACGGGCAGAACTATCAGACACAGCTGGATCTGAACACAGAGAACACCTTCGTCCTGTCGCTGTACGACGGCAGCACGTTCCTGGGCAGTGTCCAGTACCGCGTCAGCTATTACGCGGATCTGGCCAGCGAGGATGAGCCGGACGTGGGTGATGGCCCGCCGTCCATCATGGCGTGGCTGAACAGCACGGAGCTGGGCAGCTCTCCCATCGAGGTTAAGGGCGACGGCGAGCTGACGGTCCGCGTCACCAGCCATCCCGACCTGGGCGCAAAGCCCATCTACTCCGACCAGATCGAGGTCACGCTGGACGGCAAGACCGTGGAGAAATTCAGCGGCGACCGTGAGCCGGAGTACAAGCTGTACTTCGCGCCGCCGCAGCGCGGCGACGTGGCCACACATATCATCCGTGTGCGGGCATGGGACGGACAGGGCAACTCCGCCATGCGCACCTACACCGTTACATATCACCAGATCAGCGAAGGCGACGCCGCCGGTACGGTCACGGTAGTGCTGGATGCCACCACTGTGGGCATCGGCATTCTGGACAGCGGCGAGGTGGACATCAAAGAAGGCGACACGGTAGCCACGGCGGTGCTGCAGTTCCTGCAGGACTACGGTTATGAGGCCGATTATGCAGGTAATGCGGAGAGCAACTTCTATCTGCGCCGCATCATCAGCGGCGACATGGCCTATAACGCGGAGGTGCCGGAGCATCTCTGGACACTGATCCAGCGGGACGGCATCACCACCAACAGCAACTATGACCGCGACAGTCTGGGCGAGTTTGACTTCACCCAGGGCGCGGGCTGGATGTACTCCATCGGCGGTACGCTGTTCCCCGGACGCGGCATGAGTGACTATAAGGCGAGTGACGGCCTGACCATCTATCTCCGATTCACACTGGCCTATGGCAAGGATGTGGGCGGATATGAGTCGGCAGGCGGCAGCTACGGCAGCCTCAGCAGCTACTGCGGCCTGTGGGTAAATGGCTCGTATCAGCCGCTGAGCCACGATATGGAGGAAGTGGAGCGCGTAGAGCCCACGGAGACAGAGAACGGATATGTCCGCTATGTCTGCTCCAAGTGCCATGAGGAGAGCGAAGAAGTTCTGGCCGCCACCGGTGAAACAGAACCGGAACAGCCCGATCCGGAGCAGCCCGAGAAGCCTGATCCCGGAAACACGGATAACCCCGATACTCCCACCCCGGGCGGCGAGGACAAGCCGAACCCCGGTGGTACGGATGATAAGGACCCCAGCGCCCCCGGTACGACCGAACCGGATGACAAAGATCCGGATAAGCCGGACACAGGCAACTCGGGGACAGGTACAGAAACAGATACCACTGCGTAAATAACAGACCGCCGCTATGCGGCGGAGAGAGGTAGAGAAATGGAAAGAGTAACAGAGCAGCTCCAGCAGGAGATCAACAAAGTCGTTCTGGGCAAGGAGCAGATCGTCCGCAAGGTGCTGCTGGCCATCCTGGCACAGGGCCATGTGCTGCTGGAGGACGTGCCCGGTGTGGGCAAGACCACGCTGGCCAAGGCATTCTCCAAGACCCTGGGCCTGACGTCCCGGCGTATACAGTTCACCCCGGACACCATGCCCTCCGACATCATCGGCTTTTCCGTGTTTGACAAGAGCACCGGTGCGCTGAAATATCAGCCCGGCGCGATTATGACCAACCTGGTGCTGGCGGACGAGATCAACCGCACCTCCAGCAAGACCCAGTCGGCGCTGCTGGAGGCTATGGAGGAGATGCAGGTCACGGTGGACGGCGTGACCCATCCGCTGCCCGCGCCCTTTGTGGTGCTGGCGACCCAGAACCCTGTGGGCTCTGCCGGTACGCAGATGCTGCCGCCCTCGCAGATGGACCGTTTCCTCATCAAGCTGAGCATGGGCTATCCCGACCGCGCCAGCACGGCGGCACTGCTGAAGGACCGGCATCACGCCGATCCGCTGGATGTCTGCCGCACGGTAACAGATCCCGCGTCTCTGGAAAAGGGCATCGGAGAGGCTATGTCCGTATTCGTGGCAGACCGTATCTATGACTATATCGCGGAGTTGGTGGAGGCCACCCGTAACAACGCCTATGTGACGCTGGGTGTCAGCCCCCGCGGCGCACTGGCAGTCTCCCGCGCCGCCAAGGCCAACGCCTATCTGGAGGGCCGCGACTATGTAACGCCGGACGATGTGTGCGCCGTGTTTCCGGACGTCTGCGCCCACCGTCTGGTGCTGGACGCCAAGGCGCGTCTGCATGAGTATACGGCGGAGCAGATCATCACGAACCTGCTGCAGACGGTGAAGAAGCCGGATGTGCGGGAGTTCTCTGCCAAATGAAGCACAGGATCATAGGCGGTGCGGCAACACTGGCGCTGCTGCTCGTGCTGTTGCTGCTCCTGCTGGCGGTGACAGGCTCTCCGTGGCCGCTGATGGGCATCATACTGCTGATGCTGCTGCCTCTGGCCTCGTGGGGCATGAACCGTTATGTCCGCAGACATCTGCGGGTCGATATGACACTGCCCACCACCACGTCCAAGAACGCGGCGGCGGAATGTGTCTTGCAGGTACATAACGGTGCGCGTCTGCCGGTACTGCGGTACTTCTGTATCGTGACGGTACACAATGACCTGACCGACGAACGGGAGCATATCACCCTCACTGGCGGCGTGTGCGCACATGGCGTCGGCACACATCGCTTTCTCTTACAGAGCCGATATTGCGGGCGGCTCACCGCCTCCGTGGACGCAATTACCCTGATGGATTATTTCGGCGTCCTGCCCACAAGGGCGGAGGCGGCGGCACTGGCGCGCACCACGGTGCTGCCGGAGCTGTTCCCCATGGAGGTCACGCTGCTGGCCAGCCCCTGCTATGCGGAAGACGGCGCGGTGGCCCGGCGCGGCGAGGACCGCAGCGAGATGTTCCAGCTGCGGGAGTATCGTGCCGGTGACGACATCCGGCAGATCCATTGGAAGCTGTCGGCCAAGACAGACGAGCTGATCCTGCGTGAGGCCAGCCAGCCGGAGAGCCGTGAGCTGCTGCTGTTTTGGGACAAGCACATCACCGGCACACCAGCGCAGATGGACGCACTGGCGGAGGCCGCCTCTTCCACGGCCAGTGCGCTGATACACAGCGGCGTGTCCTTTACGCTTTGCTGGACAGAACCGGATGATCTGCCCCTACGGGACATCTCGGACGAGGCATCGCTGCTGCAGGCCGTGCCGGAGCTGGTACGGATGAGCGGCGGTATGGAGGGACGTATGCCGGAGCTGACATCGTTCAGCCGCGTACTGTATTTCGGCACACAGCCGGACGCGCAGCTCCAGACAGACCCGCGTGTGCATTTCCTGCTCTGTATGGATGCGGAGCAGGGCGGCAGTCCCGCTATGACTGTGTTCGCGGCGGAGACCATGCACGAGCGGCTGCAGCGATGGGAGGTTTGACAGATGCGGAGAGAACAAAGCGGACTGTACCTGACAGCCGGCAGCGCTCCGCGGACGGCGGGCCTCCGATTCCCATGGGGAGATATGGTGGTGGCCGTGGTACTGGCGGCGGGGACGTGCCTGCTGCTGCGGGAGCTGTTTCCCTCTGTCACCGAGCCGTGGTGGCTGCTGACACTGCTGACGCTGCCGCTGTGTGCAGCGCTTCTGCTGCTGTATGAGACGAAATGCGGGCCGTGGCTGCTGCCCTCCGGTGTGCTGGCACTATTGCTTTTATTCCTCGTGGGCAGGACGCCGGTGCTGTCCGGCTTCAGCTGCTTGGGCAATGATCTTCTGTCGCTGCTGACGGCCCGCACGGGACGTATTTATCTGGACTTTGCGGCGGCAGATCCCGACAGGGTCTACTGGGCGCTGATCCCGCTGCTGTTGCTCTGCGCCCTGTTGCTGAGCCGCGCCGTGTGGAGCGGACGGCTCTGGCTGGCGCTGCCCCTGCTTCTGCCTGCCTACGCCGCCATGCTGACGGGCCTTGCTCCCTGCGGCGTCTCCTGCGGCCTGCTGACGGCAGGCACGGTGCTGCTGATGATGCAGCATACCGCAAAGGCCGGAGATGATACGGCGGGACTTGCGGGGCGGCCTGTTCAGCTGCTTCTGCCGCTGCTGTGTGCAGCGCTCTGCCTGCTGGCGGGGCTGGCGGTAAAGGATGGCCTGTCCACGGAGCTGGCGGAGACAGTGGCCCAGCGTATCCATGAACGGCGCTATGATCAGACCACCAATTCCATGCCGGAGGGCGAACTGAAAAACCTGCCCGCATGGAATAGAAATGATACGCCGGCGCTGGAGCTCACCATGGAGAAGCCCGGAAAGGTCTACCTGCGCGGACAGATCTATGAGGTCTATACCGGCAGCCGCTGGGAAGCGGCGGATACGAAAGACACGGCGGCATACGAGGAACTGTTTTACTGGCTGCACAAGGATGGCTTTTACGGCCAGAGCCAGATCGGAACGGCCTCAAGATGGGCGCTGACGGCGGCAGAGCCGCTGGACATGACGGTGAAGAACCTGACCGCCTGCGCGGCGCATGGCTACTATCCCTATGCGCTGTATGGCAGCGGCCTGCTGGACGCGGCACAGATCGGTGATACCGGCCTGCCCGCAGCAGAGGAGCTGCGCTACCTCACCGGCAGCGTTCCGGAATGGTATCAGCTCCAGCGGGAGCTGGCCTCCGGCCAGGGCCGGCAGGAGATACAGAGCTATCTGGAGTTAGAGCAGGCTTACGCGGCCTATGTGAAGGCCATGGATCTGCAGCTGACGCAGGAAAGCTGGTCGGTGGTAAAGCGCCAGCTGTCCCTGCCGGAGGGATCTCGCACTATCTCTGAGATACGCAACATCATCTATGCCTATCTGGGAGAAAACCTGACTTACGACGAGACGGTGCGGACTGGTAACGGAAACGGTGATTTCCTGCAATATACGCTGGAAAAGAGCGGACGCGGCTACAGTGTCCACTACGCCACCGCTGCCGTGCTGATGCTGCGCTACATGGGTGTGCCCGCCCGCTATGTGGAAGGCTACTATCTCTCGGCAGAGCAGGCGGCGCGGTACGCAGCCGGTGAGCCTATTACCCTGACGGAGCAGAATGCTCACGCCTGGGCGGAATATTACGTCAGCGGTGTCGGCTTCGTGCCCTTTGAGGTAACACCCGGCTATATCGACAATGAGGATGTGGACATCGGCGCCTCCATTGGGGACGGCGATACGGAGAACACCTATGTCAGCGAACAGCAGAAGTTCGTGGAGGTGGAGCAGCCGGAGGAACAGACGGAGCAGGAGCAGGACCGGGCCGTCTTCTCGCTGGAGGTCAAATACCTGCTGTGGCTGCTGCTTCTGCCGGTGCTGGCGCTTCTAATACTGATCATTGTGCGGCGAAAGCGTCTGCATAGAGCACTGCGTGCCATTGACGAGGCGGGCGATAAGGCTGCCATCGCCATGCGGTACGGCTATGCGGACTGTCTGCTGCACCACAGCACGGTGCAGCCCCCGGAGGGTGCGGCGGAAGCCGCCGCACTGAACCGCGAGGCACTATTTAGTCCACACAACATGAACGCGAAACAGCGCCGCTGTGTGGATGATTATGCCGCCCGTGTCCTGACGGCCTGCAAGGCAAGCTGGACGCTGTGGCAGAAAATACGATACAGGCTTTGGAACTGCCTGTACTGATAGGAGGAAAACGTATGAGAAAACGGATCACATCGCTTCTGCTGGGCGTACTGCTGCTGTTGACCATGACGGTGACAGCCTTCGCCGCAGAGGGGCAGGCCGGTTCCTTTGTGTTCACGGCCATGAACGCCAACAGCACCATCGTGGAGCCGACCCGCGTTCCCTACAAGGCGGGACAGACCATAAAGGAAGCACTGGCCGATTCGGACATTGCGTTCGTGGGTCTGGAGCAGGGCTTCATCCATGAGATCAACGGTGTATCCGCCAATTACCTGCTCTATTATGACAAGGGTGGCTATAAGCTGGACGCTCCGGCTTCTTCCGTCAAGGCCCTTTGCTTCCATGTATCTTCGACTTATTCGGACGCAGCTATCCAGCTGATTATCCAAATGGCGGATTACCTGGACATGACCAACCATGTGCAGAATTATCCGGCAGCGGCCAACGCCTATGCGGCGGCACTGAAGGGCCTGCGTACCGCCACCGCGGAGTCGGCCACCACGCTGCTGGACGGACTCAACAACGCCATTGCAGACTACGGAAAGCTGCTGGACGGCACGAAATACACCGTTTCCGCCGCAGCCACGCAGAACGGTGCGTCTGTGTCCGCACCGGTGGTCACGCTGACGGATGCCTACGGCAATGTTACCACGGGCACAAACAGCGTACAGGTCATTGCGGGCGACTACAAATTCAGTGTGTCCGACGGCGGCTATAACCGCACGGATGGAACGCTGACGGTATCCACTGACGCGCAGATCTCCGTGACGCTGCCCTATGGCCAGTGGTTCGGCAATATCCGCCTGCTGGACTACCGCAAAGTGCCGTTCCGCTATACGCAGGATGAGACGGCACACACCGCCCAGTACTGGATCAAGGATACGGCAGAGCCGCTGGGCAGCATCTATCTGAATGCGGCGATGGGGAATGTTCCTGACGCCGATACCACCTACCTGCGTACCATCTATGTCGGTACAAACGGCAAGGATATGTCCAGCACCGCCAGATCGTGGGACAGCACGGCCACCGGCCTGACCTATCTGGTGAAGCAGGGCATGGAGGGCCGCACCTTCACGCTGGAGGCGCAGTACAAGACTGCGGACGGCTATACACAGGTGCAGTCCTACGCGGTCACCGTGACCCGCGTTCCCACACTGGCATCGCTGTCCGTGACGGCGGAGGGCACAAAGCTGCCTCTTACCTTCGAACCCACCACGACGTCGTACAGCCTGACGACGGTCTCCTCTACGCTGGACATTGCGGCCACGCCCTTCGGTGAGGACTATACGGTGACGGGTACGGGCACGGCGTCCCTTGAGGGCGATACGCTGACCCACAGCATACAGGTCGCCGCACCCAACGGGGAGCAGAACACCTACACCCTGCGTGTGCAGAAGGTAGCCTCTGTACCGGTGACACTGACGATCCCCACCGGCACGAACGTGCAGGTGCTCAACGGCGCAGGCTCGGAGATCGCGCCGGTCAGCGGCGTGTACCACCTTGTGCCCGAGGAGACATATACCTGCATCGCCACCAAGAATACATGGTATCACACGCAGATCACCTTCACGGCCTCCAGCGGCCTGAAGGTATCTGTACCCGAGCCCGACACCACAGACGGTCTGAAAGCCCTGGCACTGTACAGCGGCACCTCTGCCAGTAACCGCAAGCCATATACGGCTGATAAGACTTTTGCTGCCGCCGCGCACAGCTACAGCTATACTGTCACCGATTTCAACAGCAAGGCGGCTATACAGGCCACCGCCGCGGATGCGGATGCCGTGATCACGGCGCTGTACCGTTCCCAGAGCACCACGCCGCAGATCCACGATGTAGAGACATCGGTCACGGTCACCCAGCCGGTGAATACCGCTAAGATGGCTGACAACCTGAGCAGCCTTGTGGCCAAGGCGGGCTACGGACAGGATCTGACCATCCGCGTCAGCAAGACGGTGGGCGATGTCACCTATTATCAGGACTACGAGATGCGGCTGGTCCGCCAACTTCATCTGGCGGGATTGGCCGCAGCGACCAGGGATGAGACGCTCCCCTTCGTGACGACCAGCGGCGGCACGACAAAGTTTGACCGCGACAAGACCGATTACTATGTCAAGGTCGACAGAGAGACCACCGCGCTCTATATCTCCGGCACTTATCCCAATAGCAGCACGGACACCTCCTGCTGCGGCGGGTATTATGCCAAGGTCAACGGTGTGCGCTATGATACGCTGGAGAGTGTGGAAACGGCGCTGAATACAGACCTCTACAACGAGGACATTTCTGTGCAGGTCTGCCATGCGGACACCGACAGCATTGAGCTGACCTACACCGTCCATGTTCAGAAAAGCGACCCCATCCAGTTGACCATCCAAACGACCCCGGCGGATGCCACGGTGTTCCTGACCAATAATCTCAATGGCAAACGCATCGTAGAGAAGAACGGCACCTACAGTCTGACACCCGGCGGCAGCTACAGCTACATCGTGACCTGCACCGGCTATGTCGGCCAGAAGGTGACGGACTACACCGCTCCCGACAAGGACGGCACGCTGACCATTACGCTGGAGAAGGCACCGGCCAACGACACGCTCATCAACTTCGATTCCGCGTGGCCACATCTGCGTCAGAACAATGAGAACAACGGCGTGGTGGACTACAAGACACCGGTCTACGCCAAGGATGCCGAACTGTACTGGGCTACCTCCATCGGCTCAGGCTACGACGTCAATGCCTGCGGCTGCCCCATTCTGGTGAACGGTGCCATCTACACCTACTCCGGTTCCCGCATTTACAAGGTGGACGCCATTTCCGGCGAAATTCTCATTGATAAGCCCATGGATCACAATTCCAGCTTCGCCATCAACCCGCCCACCTATGCCAACGGCATGATCTTCGTGGGTCTGTCTGACGGCACGATCCAGGCGTTCGACGCCAACACGCTGGACTCTCTGTGGATCTATCGGGACTCCATTGGCGGTCAGCCCAACAGCTCCATCGTCTATCATGACGGCTACATCTACACCGGCTTCTGGGTCGGCGAGATCAACGAGGCCCACTATGTGTGCCTGAGCGCCACCGACGAAGACCCCACGCAGACGATGGAAGAAAAGCTCCCCACATGGTACTACACCAGTAAGGGCGGCTTCTATTGGGCCGGCGCTTATGTGTGCGACGACTTCCTGCTGATCGGCACGGATGACGGCGCTTCCGGCTACACCACCGGCAAGCCCAGCCTGCTGTCCTTTGACCCCAAGACCGGCGAACTGCTGTCCTCCTACAAGATGAATGTGACCGGCGACATCCGCAGCTCTATCACCCATTACAACGGCAAGTATTACTTCACCAGCAAGGGCGGATACTTCTTCGAGGCTACCGTGGACGCGAAGGGCACCATCGAGGATGTCCGCACGCGGCAGCTCTACAACTACGCGAGCGACCCCACCAATCCGGCCATGTCCACCTGCACGCCTACCATCTATAATGGGCGGGCCTATATCGGTATCTCCGGTACGGCGCAGTTCGGCGCGTACAGCGGCCATAACCTGACGGTCATCGATATTCCCAACTGGGAGATCGCCTACACGGTGCGGACCCACGGCTATCCCCAGACCAGCGGTGTCCTGACCACGGCCTATGAGGAGGAGACCGGATGCGTCTATGTGTACTTCTTCGATAACTTCACCCCCGGTAAGCTCCGTGTGCTGGAGGACAAGCCCGGCCAGACAGAGGTATCTCTGAAGACCATGGAGACCTACACGGCCAGCGGCCAGACGGCGACATATACGACACCCTATAACATCTTCACGCCCAGCGGCGCACAGGCGCAGTATGCCATCTGCAGCCCCATCATGGATGAGTACGGCACGATCTACTTCAAGAACGACTCTGCCTACCTGATGGCAGTAGGCAGCACCATTGAGCGTATTGAGATCACAAAGCAGCCGGATAAGACGGAATATAAGGTGAAGGACACCTTCGACCCCACCGGCATGGAGGTGACAGCCTACTACGCCAACGGCAAGACCCGCGATGTGACGGAGTACGTCACATGGTCTGAGCAGCCGCTGACTGCCAATGACACCGATTTCCAGATCACCTTCCCCTACGCCATGTACCAGAATCGGGAGAACAGTGAAACATTGGAGATGGAATATGGTGTCCAGTGCGATAAGCCCATGACCACAGTGACCTTGACCATTACCGGCGGGGAAGAAGTGAACTACGGCGACGTGAATGACGATAACATCATCGATGTGTCTGACGCAATGCTGGTCTGCCAGATCTACCTGGGTAATACGACTCCGACAGATGCACAGAAGCTGGTGGCTGACGTAAGCGGGGATGGTATCATCGACGTTTCGGATGCCATGATGATCTGCCAGTACTACCTCGGCAACATCAAGGAATTCCCCGCTGCATCCAAGTCATAACAACGACAGCTTACCCACCGTGCGCATTGTACGGTGGGTAAGCCGCACTGACGGCAAAAAAACATTTCTGCAAGGAGAAAATGCCTATGAAAAAACGTTCCATTGCGATGCTGCTCCTGCTGGTGCTGCTGACCGGCTGCGGCGCAAAGACAGAGGAAGCACCATGGCAGACCGCCTACCGTGAAACGGGTAAATATCTGCAAGAGCAGGATACGCTTTCCGCAGGTTCTGTTGGCGGCGAGTGGGCGGTGATCGGCCTGAGCCGCGCGGGACTCCTCAGCGACGAGACGGCGCAGAGCTATGAGATCACGGTGGAGGACTATGTGAAGCAGGCCGATTCCGGTCGGATCGACCGCGCAAAGTCTACGGAGAACTCCCGCACTATCCTCGGCCTGACGGCTGCCGGATACAATGCCGCCAATGTGGCGGGCGTTGATCTGACGGCAGGCCTGACCGATATGGCCTATCTGCGGGCGCAGGGCACCAACGGCCCCATCTGGGCGCTGATCGCGCTGGACTGCCATGGCTACGATATTCCCCAGTGCGCCGATGGCGAGGAACAGGTCACCCGCGAGGGGCTGGTGGCGGAAATTCTGTCCTATCAGTGCAGCGACGGCGGCTGGGCGTTGATGGGCGATGAATCCGATGTGGATCTGACCGCCATGGCCCTGACGGCGCTGGCCCCTTATCAGGAGGAGACAGACGTCAAGGCGGCGGTGGAGCAGGCACTGACCTTCCTGTCTGCTGCCCAGCAGGATGATGGCGGCTTCATGAGCTGGGGCGCGGCCAACAGCGAGTCCTGCGCGCAGGTGATCGTAGCTCTGACGGCGCTGGGTATTGATCCCGCTGCGGATGCACGGTTTACCAAGGCAGGCGGTACGGCGATAGATGCGCTGTGCGCCTTTGCCTGTGAGGGAGGTGGCTTTCGCCACAGCGATGAACAGACAGGGCCGGATGGTATGGCCACCGAGCAGGGCTTCTACGCGCTGACCGCTTATGACCGCTTCCGGCAGGGACAGACACGTCTGTTTGACATGACGGATATTGAGGTGAAGTGATATGCGGCGCTTCAAGACCCTGTGTGCGCTGCTTCTGGCACTGCTCCTGCTGCTCTGTGCCGCCTGCGGCCAGCAGCAGGCACAGCCGGAGGATACCGGCGATAAGGATCAGTACATGACCGACCCTGTGCCGGAGGGAAAACCGGCACCTGTAGAGCCGCAGGACAGCAACGTGGATGTGGAAACAGAGTATACCTGCACTATATCCATCTCCTGCGAGACGATTCTGGACAATATGGATAAGTGCGCTGAGAGCAAGAAAGCCCTTGTACCGGAGGACGGTATCATCCTTCCGGCCACAGAGGTAACGTTCAGTGAGGGCGAAAGCGTCTATGACGTGCTCCAGCGTGTCTGCAAGGAGAATAAGATACACATGGAGTCCAGCTTTACGCCGGTGTATAACAGCGCCTATATCGAAGGTATCCACAATCTGTATGAGTATGACGTGGGGAAGCTCTCCGGCTGGATGTATGCCGTCAACGGATGGTATCCCAACTATGGCTGCTCCCGCTACCAATTGAAGGACGGCGATGTAGTGGAATGGCGCTATACCTGCGACCTTGGAAAAGATGTGGGAGGAAACATGAGCGAATAAGGAATAAAGAACGCACGCTGACCAGAGGATAGAAGATTAGATTTTCCAAGCCCCCGTGAAAGGAGGCACGCCTATGTTTAATCTTTACTTTGATGTCTATTTGTTGATACCGCTTGGCACCGAACAAGATACGTTGGCGCGCAAGCGAAAAAGTGAATACCGCAATATCCGAACAAGAACACTGTTATAGAGAAATCCGCGAACAAGACATGGCCTAAGCCTCTGTCTTGTCGCGGATTTCTGCTTTTTCAGTGCAGAGGACCTCCATTTATGATGAGTTTTGAGTGTTTCCGCAAGCATGTATCTGAAATGAATTGGAGGATTTAGATATGAACATGAGCAGCAATGCAAAAGATCGGGTTCTTTCTCTTTTACAGAACTACCGCGTCACCAAGCGCAAAATTGAGCAGCTCCGCTACGAGCTGGAGCATCCGGCCAAAGTGTCACCGGATGAGGTAATTGAGGCCATGAACTTTGCTAAGGGTGATGGTGAGGGCCGGCCCTCCGGCAGTGTGTCCAACAAGACGCTTTACATCGCCATGAACTTCCAGAGTGCTGCGGACGAGGCAAATGCCGCACTGACACACGATTTGGTCAGCCGCCTTGTCCCGCTGGAGCAGGAGGTAAACCGTCTGGAACACTATGTGGCACTTCTGGAGCCGCGGCAGACCGAGGTTATTCGACTCGCCTACTTCGAGGGGCACACATGGCAGCAGATCAGCGCTAAAACTCAGATTACAACGAGAACGCTATATAAGATCCGCAACCAGGCGGTCGAAGAACTGGCGGAAATGTATGCGCTGACTGCCGGTTTGCAGCGGTAAAGCCTTGATGTTCCCATCCTTTTCTCAAAGGCTTCACCTATTGTTCACCAAGTCTTACCTTGAAAGGGCATTTTGAAGCTGGTATTCTTTAGAATACAGAATCATAGACAACGCTTCCTGGCATTGCGCTGGGAGGCGTTGCTCTTTTATCAGCATTTTCATAAAACACCGAGATCTGGCAATACTACCGATAACACCATTGGAAAAGAGGAATCTTCATGGAAGCAAACCGTCCGAGCACAAGCCACACCACCCGTACAGCGCCACGAGATATTGCCTGTGTGAGTATCGACACCTCCGCCTCATGCGCTGAACGCATCAAGCAGTATGTGGAGCAGGTAGGCGATCCGTATTGCTATACGGACAATGGTATTGTCGTAAAGCTTGCGTATTCCAACACAGATGTAAGCCTGCAAGACCGCCTGCGGGCCTATGCGTGCAGCCTGTCCTGAGCCTCCAAAGTTTCCCTGTTGACAAAAGCAAAGTGGGAAAGCATAATAGACCCGTCAGTGAAAATAATGTTGCCGCACGGCAATGACAGCCAGAAACCGCTTTCCTGAATTTTTAGGAGGTACGTTTTATGGCTGCATTTTTTTGCCCACAAACTGAAGAGCTCTCAGGACAGCATTGGTATGGCATTTCCTATCTTCGCCTGTCAAAGTTGGGTAAGCGCTATGAGAGCGAGAGTATCGACAACCAGCGAAAGCTGATCCATGAGTTCGTACAGCGGCACCCAGAGATCACGCTGGTGGGGGAGCAGGTAGACGACGGTTATACCGGGACCAACTATGACCGGCCGGGCTTTCAGGGCGTTATGGATGCTATCCGCGAAAAGAAGGCGAACTGCGTCATTGTAAAAGACCTGTCCCGCCTTGGTCGTGAATATATCGAGACCGGCAAGTATCTGGAAACCATTTTCCCGGATATGGGCATCCGGTTCATCTCTGTCAATGATGATCTGGACAGTGAACACACCCCGCTGTGCGATGATATTTCCATCCCCATCAAGAACATCATGAACGAGGCGTACTGCCGCAGCCTTTCCCAGAAGCTGCGGGCGCAGTTTCGTGTCCAGCGCAAGGCGGGAGAATTTCTCGGTGCCTTTGCCTGTTACGGCTATCTGAAAGACCCTGCCGACAAGCACAAGCTCATCATTGACGAGTATGCCGCTATGGTAGTCCGCACCATCTTTCAACTGAAAATGGAGGGCTACAGCCAACAGGCCATCGCCAACTATCTCTCCTCGGAGGGCGTTCTGCCGCCGGCGGCATATAAGCAGCAACAGGGGCTGAAATATCAGTCCGGCTTTCAGGCAGTCGGTGATAATAACGCATGGTCACCTGTCGCGGTGCGGGCTATTCTGGAAAATCCCATCTATATTGGAACACTGGTGCAGGGCAAGCGCGGAACGCCCAACTATAAGATCAAACAGATGAAACTGCGCAGCAAAGAGGATTGGTGTGTTGTGGAGAAGAACCACGCACCCATTATCGGCGAGGAACTGTTCACTTCGGTGCAGCACCTGCTGTCACTGGATACCCGCACTTCTCCTTCCGAGGAAGTGGTGCAGCCCTTGGCCGGAATGCTGTACTGCGCCGATTGCGGCCGCGCCATGTGCAGGCGCAGCGTAAAGCGCGGCAATCGCATGTTTTACTACTACGTCTGCTCCACCCACAAGCGCTCCAAGCTATGCAGTAGCCACTCCATTTCACAGACTGCTTTAGAGGATGTGGTGCTGCGGGCCATCCAGAAGCAAATTGAGATGGTAGTCGATATTGATCAGTTAATTCACGAGATCGGTCAAAAGAGCATCCAAGCCGCCAAGCATCGACAGCTCGACATAACCATAGAGGAAAAGGAAAAACAGATCACCGAGCAGAAAGAATACCGTATGCGTTTGTTGGAGGCTTTCCACGACGACCTGATCTCCCGCACGGAGTATGACATGATGCGGCAGCGCTATACGCAGCGGATTGACGCATTGCAGGCATCCCTCGCCAGCCTGCACGAGCGGCGGCAAGCCTTGGAGGAAGGCACGGCAGACACCCGGAACTGGGTCGCCGAATATACCAAGTTCAGGAAAATTGATAAGCTTACCCGTGAAATGGTGGCCGGATTGATCCGCAGGATCACGGTATCCGAGGGCAAGCAAATTACGATACAGTTCAACTACGCCGACGAGTTGGAATCTTACCAGCAGATGATCACAGCAGCGGCGAAGGAGGTGGGGTAAGTATGGCACGGAAAAGCAAATATCTGTCGGCCCAACCTCTGCTGGAGACTTCAGTTCACTATCTGGCTGGGCAATATGGCCGGTTATCTGTGGAGGACGGCGACGATACCGAGAGCAACTCCATCGGCAACCAAGCAAAAATCGCCGATGCTTTCCTTGCGGAGTACCCCGATATCCAAATTGTTGAGCGGTACGCTGACAACGGCTATACCGGCATGAACTACAACCGTCCGGCATTCCATCAGATGATGGCGGATGTACGGAGCGGCAAGATCAACTGCATTATCATCAAGGACATCTCCCGTTTGGGCCGCCATTTCGTCGAGACCAGTGAACTGGTGGAGCAGATATTCCCCACCATGAACGTGCGCCTTATCAGCGTCAATGACAACTATGACAGTCTCGTGCAGGATGCCGGCGCCGCCGCGTCCCTCACCATGCCGCTGAAAATGGTCATGAACGAGAACTACGCCAAGGATATCTCCAGAAAAATCCGCAGCAGCATCCACGCGCAAATGCGCAGCGGCACCTATCTGCCTTCTTCCGGCAGCATCCCTTATGGCTATCTCCGGAATGCCGCTGCCGCGTCCTATGATATCGACGAGGAAGCCGCTCCGGTCGTCCGGCGTATCTTTACTCTGCGTTCCGAGGGCGTCAGCTTCAACGCCATCGCAAAGCAGTTGAATCAGGAACATATCCCGTCCCCTGCGCAACTGCGTTATCTGCGTGGAATGAACAGCTCCGCAGCATACCGTGACGCACTGTGGAGCAGGGCGACTATCCGCAAGATCGTCGGCAGCGATGTCTATATCGGCAATCGCACCTATGGAAAAATAGCCCGAAACCATTTGAATGAAAAAAAGAAACGTCAGCCCACTGAGCAATGGACGGTCATTCCAAACGCACATCCGCCGATCATCAGCAAGGAACTGTTTGACGCGGTACAACAGGTCAATCACGAGGTTCGTGCGTCCCGCACCGCATATTGCACATGTGCTGATATTGGCGATGTGCAGGCCGATCTTTTTCGTGGTAAGCTGTTTTGTGCGGAGTGCGGCAGTCCCATGGGGGCTGGCAAGGGCTGCGCCCGGCACGGCGCACACTCCCCCAGCCGGCTGTTCTATGACTGCAACCGATACCGCTACTCCGCGCACACCGTCTGTGCCAGTCACTATATCCGCCACGAACGGCTGCTTGCCGCTGTCACCGATGCCTTAGACCAGCAGTTGACATTGGCCGTTGATGTAGATCGGCTGATCCATGAGATCGACCACTCCGCTGAACTGACACAGGCAAAGCAGGAAAAACAAAATACCGCCACAAGCCTGCGGCTCCAGCGGCAGAGCCTTGACCGGAAGTTGGATATGCTGATTCATGACCTGTCCACCGGACTGATCGGCCGCGAGGAATTTCTCTACGCAAAGGAAAAATATCGGGCAGAGCTCAACCGCATTCTCTCGGCAGAAGCCGCGCAAAAGAAGCGGATCGAGCAGATGCAGAAGGGCTTATCCATCGCACAGGCCTGGGTACGCGCCATGCAGGAATATCGGCGGCTCCCGGTCATAACAAAGGAACTTCTTGATACGCTTGTCGAGCGCATCTCTATTCACGAGGATCGCAGCATCACGATCCAACTCAACTATGCCGACCCCTTTGCTGCACTACGCCCCTATCACACACTGACAGAGGAGGCTGCTTGCTGTGGATAAAGTAACTTCCGATCTCATGATCTGCTACTACCGCCTTTCTTCGGAGGATGGCGACGTCGCACGTGGAAATGCCACGGAGAGCTTCAGTATCTCCGCACAGCGTCTCTGCGTGCGGAACTTCCTCGCATCCCGCCCTGATCTGGAGGGAACCGTTGAGGAGATCGTAGACGATGGCTACACCGGCACCAACATGAACCGGCCCGGTATGCAGCGGCTGCTGTCGCTGGTAAAGTCTGGAAGCGTCAAGACTGTCATTGTACGTGATCTCTCCCGTTTTTCCAGAAACTTTCTGGAGGGCGGCCACTATCTGGAGTTTGTGTTTCCTGCGTATGGCGTCCGCTTTATCTCCATCAACGACCACTTCGACAGCGCCGACTACGGTGAATCCACTGGCGGTCTGGAGTTGGGCATCACCAATCTGTTGAACCAGCTATACAGCCGCGACCTGTCCCGCAAGATCAAAAGCGTAACAGACCGCAAAAAGCTGAATGGCGAATATGCCTTTGGCGCTGTACCTTACGGTTATCAGAAGGGTGCGCAGAAAAACACTATCGTAATTGACCCGCCTGCCGCCGATGTCGTCAGGCAGATATTTCAGTGGGCCTCGCAGGGCATCAGCATCACACAGATCGCTCAGCGGCTGAATGTGGCTGGTACCGAGACTCCCTCCGCCTATCTGGCGAAAGTCCGGGGTCGCTACAAGGTGCGGAAGTTCTGGACATACGAATCCGTCCGGAACATTCTCCAAAACCGCATCTACACCGGCGATACGGAGGCGTTCAAATCCCATGTGGTCAAGGTCGGCAGCAACCGCACGAAGATGCTCCCCGAAGCGGAGCGCCCCATCATCCCCCATACTCACGAGCCTATTGTGTCACGGGAGCTATACTATCTCGCCCGCAGTACCGTACAGAAAACGGCACCGAAAACGCCGACGGGAAACACGCCAAGCCTGCTGCAGCCCTATCTCGTCTGTGGCTGCTGCGGAAACCGTCTGGTGAAGGGCAAGGCCTCCAACAAGAACTGGCGTTGTGCGTCGGCGCGCTATGTACCGGAAAGCGGCTGCGCCGAGGTCTGTATCTCCGACGCCGACTTGCAAGCTATTCTGATCCGTGCGATCAACATGCAGTGCCAGCTGCGGGGTGCCCGTCTTGAGACCTTCCAGCGTCAATTTGAGAGTCACGCCTCCAAGCGCCGCGCCATCAGCGCAAGGATGCAGAGAGTACAGGCCGACATCCACCGCAAGCAGGAGGAGCTCATGTCTCTCTATGAGGAACACATCGGCGGCCAACTGTCAAAAGAAGCCTTCGCAGAAAAACGAGAAAGCCTTCTCCGAGCACAGAACGAAAAGAAGCGGCAGCTTGCCCAGTTGGAAAGCGATTGGGAACTGCTCTGCGCGGAGGAGGAAACCGCCAAAAAGGAAGAACGGCAAACCTCCGGCCTCTCTCCATACCATGAAATAAGTGCTTTAGACCCTGCTCTTATGCGGGAATTAGTTTGTGAAATTTTAGTTTTCCACAGGCAAAAAATTCAAATTAGCTGGAAATTTCATGATTTTACAAGTGAATTTGTCGAATAAAGTTCTTAAAAAATTATTTGTTGTCCCATATTGACATCAACCGTGAGCGGCAGCCCCATCCTCCAGGACGGACGGATCGTGGGCGCCGTCACCCATGTCCTGCTGAACGACCCCACCCAGGGCTACGGCATTCTCATGGAGAATATGCTGGCCATGGCGGGGTAAAGGGGAGGTGGAGGCATGCAGTCCCTGCTCATTAAGGACACCACCCGGGCACAGCGTGAGGAGATCGTGCGTCGGGCATTGGGGGCCTGCGGCGGCAGCTGCGAGGGCTGCAGCGGCTGCGGCAATTCCGGCGGCGGCCGCGTGGACGCCATCTATCAGCCGTATATCGACGGCGAGGTGGAGCTGGCGGACCTGAACGCGGCCTATTCCGAGAGCCGCAAGCTGGTGCGGTAGCAAAAAGGGAGCGGCGGGTCATCCCGCCGCTCCCTTTTTTGCGTTGTGACTTACGGCACCGGCCGGTAGGACACCGGCTTACCGTCCTCGAACGTCATCTGATAGCCGGTGCCCGGGGCCACCGGATAGTCGTACCGGATGCCGCCGAACCAGTGCATCATCAGCCCGGCGGTGACGCCGCCGTGAATGACGCATACCGCGTCCTCTCCCGCGTCCAGCACCGGCTGGATGGCCGCCAGATTCCGCGCCAGCACCTGGGGCGCGCTTTCCCCGTTGGGGCAGGCATTGTGCTCCGCGTCCTCACACCACGCCTGAAACGCGGGATCGTCCTTCAGCTCGGCGTAGCTCTTCATCTCAAAATCGCCGAAGTCCATCTCCCGCAGACCGGGCAGCTGCGTGTGGGCTACATCGCCGTACAGTGCGCGGATGGTCTGCTCCGTCCGGACAAGGCCGCTGGTGTAGTACCGTGCCGCCGTGGGGTACACGCCGGTCTTGGCGCGCTGCGCCAGCGTCTCCAGCGAATCCGGCAGGACGGGGATATCCGCCGCCCCGTAGTACAGATCGTCCCGACTTCCGGCGGTGTCGCCGTGCCGCAGTAATGTCAGCTTCATTTCAATCCCTCCGTCAGCCCGCAGAATACGCGGGTCACATGGTCAGCCCTGCGGGCCAGCTCCTGCATGAACGTACCGTGGCGCTCCCGCCACGCCCGCTCCTCGCCGTCCATGGGCACGATGCCGCCGCTGACCTCACGGCAGACCACCACCGCGTTTTCAAACAGCGGCAGATACCGTTCCATGTCTGCCTCCCGGCGGCTCAGCGATTCCAGGTGGCAGTAGCATTTCGCGCCCGCCCGCGGCTCCGACACCGCCAGATCGCACACATCGTCCATGGTCAGACCGTAGTGCGCCAGCGCCCAGGTCAGCTTCCCCTGAAACGCGCCGCCGATCACCAATTCCATATCGCATTACCCTCCTATCGCCAAAACCACCGCGCCGCACAGCTCACCCACCACCAGCCCGAAGCCGGAGATGTCGCCGGACATCCCGTCGAACTGCCGGAACCCGTGCCACACGGCCAGTCCGTAGCCCACTGCCGCCGCCAGCGGGGCAAAGCTGCCCCACAGCACCGCCGGTACGGCGCACGCCGCCGCCAGCACCGCCGCCGCCACGTACAGCGGCGCGCCGCCGCGCACCATGGCGCTGTACTGGCTGGTGCTCATGGGCCGCAGCGTCAGCACCGCCACTGCCGCCGCGGCACGGCTGGCCACAGGGACCAGCGCCAGCGGCAGCAGGGGGACGTTCTCCACAGACAGAAACGCGCTCCACTGAGCCATGGCCAGCAGTACCATGCAGATCACCGCGAAGGCTCCGCAGTGGGAGTCCTTCAGGATGCGCCTCCGCGTCTCCAGATCCCGGCGGGACAGGATGCCGTCGCACACATCCATGAACCCGTCCAGATGCAGAAATCCCGTCACCAGCCACGGTGCCGCCGCGCACAGCGCCGCGCCCAGCGGGTGGGGCAGATACCACGCCAGCCACGCGCACAGCGCCCACACAGCACCCACGACGATGCCCACAAAGGGCAGACAGGCCAGCATTTTCCGCCGCGCCGTCTCGCTCCATATTTTTTTCGGGCAGGGGATGGCCAGAAACATCCCCCACGCCATGAAGAACCCGTAGATCCAGTCACGCACGGGGCATTTCCCCCTTCCACACATGGGGCAGCCCCATGGTCATCTCGCACACCACGTCGAACTCCGCCGCCAGCGTCCGGCAGATACCGGCCAGACCGGCGGTGTATGCCGCCGTCCAGGGGTCGTAGTCCTCGCCGCCCTGCCAGATGCCGTCGCACACGCATACGAAGTGGGCGGGCACGCGGCTGATGGCCGCGATCTGCTCCGCCGCCCGCCGGGGCGCACCCATGTCCATGCCGCCGTCCTCGAACATCTGCGCCGCCAGACACGCCGTCACGCTGTCGAACAGTACCGTGCCTTCGGGTCGGACAGCCTCCAGCCCTGCCGTCAGGTCACGCGCCCGCTCGATGGTGGTAAAGCCCCAGCCATCGCGGTCGGCAATGTGCCGCCGGATGCGGGCCAGATCCTCGCCGTCGTGTGGCTCCATGGTGGCCCAGTAGTACATGGGCTTGCCGCAGGCCAGAGCCCGCGCCATGCGTTGGGCCGTGCTGCTCTTGCCGCTTTTGCAGCCGCCGATAAACAACAGTCTCATGCGCCCTCCACCGTAAAGGCGTCCACCGCCCGTATCTCGTCCAGATAGCTGTCCTCAATGGAAGCCTCATCAAACGTGGCCATGCCCCGCATGACGCCGCAGGCGCCCTCCAGCACGCGGAACAGCAGGGGACACCCGCTGCCCTCGCCCAGCCGCATCCCCAGACGCAGGCAGGGCTGGAGCCCCAGCGCCTCCGCCGCGATGCGGTAGCCTACCTCGTAGGAGTCGTGGGACAGAAACAGCACATCCCGCACTGCGGGGCACAGCCGCACGGCGCACAGCGCCGCCGCGATGGAGATGAACCCGTCCACCGCCGCCGGCACCCGCTCATGGGCGCAGCCTAAAAATGCGCCGGTCATGGCGGCCAGATCCAGCCCGCCCACACCGGCCAGCAAGCCGATGACATCGTTTCCGTCAGGCCGGTGCAGCGCCAGCGCCTGCCGCAGCACCTCCTTCTTCCGCAGGAAGCCCTCATCCGTCAGCCCGCCGCCGCGGCCCGTTACGGCCTCGATGTCCGCGCCGGTCAGCGCCGCCAGCACCGCCGCCGATGTGGTGGTGTTGCCGATGCCCATCTCGCCGATGCCCAGCGCCGTCACACCGTCGGCTCTGGCCCGCGCCGCCTGCTCCATGCCTGCGGCCATGGCGTCCAGCACCTGCTGCCGCGTCATGGCGTCCTCACGGGCGATGTCGCCGGTGCCCCGCCGCACCTTGCGGTCCAGCACGCCTACCGGCGGCACGTCGCCGTCGATGCCCACGTCCACCACGCTTACATCGTCGCCGAAGGCTGCTGCCATGGCGGACATGCCGGTCTTGCGGAAGGTCATGTTCACCGCCTGCTGCAGCGTCACCGCCGGCGGCGTACAGGATACGCCCTCGGCCACCACACCGTTGTCGGCGGCGAACACCGCCACGCGGCACTTGCCCATGGCGGGGCACACCTGCCCCGTCACGCCTGCCAGCCGGATGGATATCTCCTCCAGCTGCCCCAGACTGCCCGGGGGCTTGGCCAGCTGTGCCTGCCGCCGCCGCGCCGCCTCCATAGCCGCCTCATCTGCGGGCCGTATGGCCTGTATGTACGCCGAAAGCTCTTGCTCTGTCATGCTCGCTCCTCCAGATAGCCCTGCTCCGCCAGCCACGTCAGCGACGGCGCGCAGTTCTGATTCTCAATGGTATATGTCGCCGCCGGACAGACGTCCAGCAGCGTGTCCAGCACCTGTGCCATGGGGATGTCCCCCTGTCCCAGCGGGTCGTGGAGATCCCAGTCCCCCCTGTTGTTGTGCAGGTGTACGTGCTTCAGCCACGGGGCCATGGGACCGATCCACTCCATGGGCGGCGTTCTGCTGACGGAGGTGTTGGCGTGGCCCACGTCCAGACACAGCCCCAGCCGGGGATCGTTCACCTGCTCGGCGATCTGCACCAGCATGTCCGGCCCCGGCTCCATCACGTTCTCCACCGCCAGCACCATGTCCGGCGGCACGTCCGCCAGCAGCTCCTTCCAGAATACCGCCGACTGCTCCACGTACCACTCGGGGAAGTACACCAGCGGGATATACCCGCCGTGGACCACTATCCGCTTCACGCCCAGCATCCGCGCCGTCCGGATGGTCTGCCGGAACCGCCGCAGCGCCGCCTCCCGCACCAGCGGGTCGATGGCGCAGGGGGCCAGCTCCGCAAAGGGCGCGTGGAGCCACAGACGCTCCACCCCCGCGATCTGCTGCCGTACCAGCTCCATGGCGTCCGGCTGCTCCAGCCGCGGGGCCCAGCAGAACTCCGCGATCTCGAAGCCCAGCCCCCATTTTCCGGCCAGCGCCGCCGCCTGCCCGTCGATGCCGGACAGATGCAGCCTGCCCCGCAGCTCCTTCCGTTCCAAAGCAGCTCCTCCTTACAGATATTTCAAAACGATTATAGCATACTTGCCTGTAAATACAAACCCCCAAAACATCCCTGCCCCGACAGGGATTGACGGATCTCGCCGGAGCCGGTATAATCAAACTGTCTGTGCGCAAAACAGGGGAGGGAGGTGCCACCCGTGCGCGATACGTTTTCCGACTGCCATCCGGCGGTCAATTTTGCCTATTTCGCTCTGGTACTGGCCTTCTCCATGACATTGATGCACCCCGTCTGTCTGCTGATCTCCCTGACCGGCGCCTGCTGCTATCTGGCGCGGCTCCATGGCCTGCGAGAGCTGGGGCACAGCGCCCGCTGGCTGGTGCCCATGGCGCTGCTGGCGGCACTGGTGAACCCCGCCTTCGTTCATCAGGGCGTCACCATCCTGACATACCTGCCCTCCGGCAACCCCCTGACGCTGGAGAGCATCCTCTACGGACTGGCCGCGGCGCTGCTGCTGGCCTCGGTGGTGCTGTGGTTCCGCTGCTTCAGCGCCGTCATGACCTCCGATAAATTCATCTATCTCTTTGGCCGCGCCATTCCCGCCCTGTCGCTGGTGCTGAGCATGACGCTGCGCTTCGTGCCCCGCTTTCGCCGCCAGTTCCATACCGTAGCCCAGGCCCAGTGCTTTATGGGACGCGACACGGAAAACGGCAGCACCCTCCAACGCGCCAAAAACGCCATGAAGGTCTTTTCCATCATGGTCACCTGGAGCCTGGAGAGCGCCATCGACACGGCGGACAGCATGCGCAGCCGCGGCTACGGCCAGCCCGGCCGCACCGCCTTCTCCATCTACCGTCTGGACAGCCGCGACCGGAGCCTTCTCCTGTGGCTTGCCTTCTGCGGCACATACCTGCTGGCGGCCGCCCTGAGCCGCGGCCTGTTCTTCCAGTATTACCCCATGCTGCGGGGCGCGCCCCTGCGCCCCATCACCGTCAGCTTTTACGCGGTATACCTGCTGCTGTGCCTGACGCCCGCACTGCTGTCGTGGGCCTCACAGCGCCGTTTCCGCCGTCTTGAGAAGGGAGGTGCCTGACAAATGAACGAGCTGTTCCGCCTTTCCGGCTTCGGCTTTACCTACCCCCAGCAGCGCCGCCCCGCCCTGACCGGCGTGGACCTCACCATCCGCTCCGGCGAATTCTGGGTGCTGTGCGGCCCCTCCGGCTGCGGCAAATCCACGCTGCTGCGCCAGCTCAAGACCGTCCTGACGCCCCACGGCGTCACCGAGGGCGAGGTGTACTTTCAGGGTACGCCTCTGCGGGATGTCCCCCTGCGGCAGCAGGCGGCGGACATCGGCTTCGTCCTCCAGTCACCGGAGCATCAGGTGGTGACGGACAAGGTCTGGCACGAGCTGGCCTTCGGACTGGAGAGCCTGGGCTGCGATACTCCGTCCATCCGCCGCCGTGTGGCGGAGATGGCGTCCTTCTTTGGCATTCAGGACTGGTTCCACAAGTCGGTGGATGAGCTGTCCGGCGGCCAGAAGCAGCTGCTGAGTCTGGCCTCCGTCATGGTCATGCAGCCCAAGGTGCTGATTTTGGACGAGCCCACCAGCCAACTGGACCCCATCGCCGCCGCCGATTTTTTGCAGACGCTGGGCCGCATCAACCGCGAGCTGGGCACCACCGTCCTCCTGACGGAGCACCGGCTGGAGGAGGCGCTGCCCCTTGCCACCCATGCCGCCGTTTTGGACGGCGGGGACTGTGCGGTGGGGGTGGAGTCCACGGTTCTCGACCTGGCGCACGGCACGCCGCGCCTTTTGCGTCCCGGCGGCATCACGCCCGCCATGCTGCGCGAAGTCTGCGGCGAATTGGAAATTCATCCGGCGGTCACCGCTGCTCTGAAGGACGGTGCGGTCGCCGCTTCGCCCGGCATGAAATATAAGCACTATGCGCCGCGCGCGCATGTGATCTTAGTAAAAGGCAGCCCCGCCGCCTTTGCGGCGTTTGTGAACAGCCATGCGGCGGAAAAACCGACCGCTTTATGCTTTGACGGCGAGGAGCAGGCACTTTCTGTGCCGTATCTCACCTATGGTGCGCGCGACGACCACGCCGCACAGGCGCGGGAGGTGTTCGACGCGCTGCGCAAGCTCGACGATCGCGGGGCAGAACTTGTCTATGCCGCCTGCCCCGATGCGGACGGCGTGGGACTGGCGGTGTATAACCGCCTGCTGCGCGCTGCGGGATTCGAGGTGATCGACCTTGGTTAAGCTGGGGCTGACAGGGCCGACAGGTGCCGGGAAATCCACTGTCGCGCTGCTGCTTTCGCAACGCGGCATCCCGCTTGTGGACGCCGACGCGATCGCCCGCACCGTGACCGCAAAAGGCTCGCCCGTTTTGCCTGCGCTTGCGGACGCTTTCGGCGAGGACATTCTTTTGCCCGACGGCAGCCTTGACCGCAAGGCGCTTGCCGCCGTCGCCTTTTCGTCAAAGGAAAACACGGCAAGGCTCAACGCTCTCACCCATCCCGCGATCCTCGCCCGCATCCGCGCGGCGCTGGAAAGGGCAAAGGGCGACGCCGTCATTCTCGATGCGCCGCTGCTGTTTGAAACGGGCATGGACGCGCTCTGCGACGAGACGTGGTGCCTGTCGGTGCCGGTCGAGG
>ENA-OUOU01000241-OUOU01000241.1-human-gut-metagenome-genome-assembly--contig:-NODE-241-length-37288-cov-14.786990_pt1 | contig 37288 bp, 30 predicted proteins | sample MGYA00237936_ERZ548765 | MGnify/ENA primary metagenome ERZ548765 (study PRJEB26490, sample SAMN05356889) | human gut metagenome | biome: terrestrial biome; feature: human-associated habitat; material...
GCCTTGACTTCTTTAACTTAAATCATTATGGACGTAAAGATAGAAGAAAGTTGGAGACAGCATATAGGAGAAGAATTCGACAAGCAGTATTTTATTGACCTTACAAACTTTGTAAAAGAGGAATACCTGCGTACGCCCTGTTATCCTCCTGGCCGCTTGATTTTCAATGCCTTCAATCTCTGTCCTTTTGATGATGTGAAGGTAGTGATTATCGGACAGGATCCATACCATGAGCCGGGTCAGGCGATGGGACTGAGTTTCTCTGTGCCGGACGGAATCACTTTCCCACCATCATTGATTAATATATTCAAAGAGATTCAGATGGATCTCGGTACTCCGATGCCAGCCACGGGCGATTTAACCTGCTGGGCAAAGCAGGGAGTTTTGTTGCTCAACGCCACGTTGACCGTTCGTGCCCATCAGGCAGCGAGTCATCAGCGCAAGGGCTGGGAGGAATTCACAGATGCTGCCATCAAGGCGCTCAGCAAGGATAAGGAGCATCTGGTGTTTATCCTTTGGGGCGGTTATGCCCGAAGCAAGGCGAAACTCATCGACACGAGCAAGCACCTGATATTGGAAAGTGTGCATCCTTCGCCATTATCTGCCAACCGTGGCGGATGGTTTGGCAATCATCATTTCTCCCGCTGCAATGCGTATCTGCAGCAGAACGGAATTGCGCCTATCCAATGGTAGGTACACCTATTAATATATAGCTATCCACTCATGGGTAGCTATCATTATTTTTATTATATACTCAAAGAAATTTATTCATCTCAAAAACATTATGAAGAAAGACGAACTGCGTATTCTGCAGGTGGGCAACGTGTTGGTTTCACCTGATATTATCACCGAAAAATTCTGTTGCGACCTTGATGCCTGCAAGGGCGAGTGCTGCATCGAAGGCGATGCGGGAGCTCCTGTTACCCTGGATGAGATTATGGAGATTGAGGATGCGCTGGATGTGGTTTGGGATGATCTCTCAGCTTCTGCCCAGGCTATCATAGATAAGCAGGGCGTGGCTTATACCGATATTGAAGGCGATTTGGTGACGAGCATCGTGAATGGTAAGGATTGTGTGTTTACCTGCTACCAGGATTTGAAAGACCTGGGCGATGGACATACGATTCCGAATTGTTGTCTCTGTGCCTTGGAGCGTGCTTATCGCGAAGGTAAGTCGAAGTTCAAGAAGCCTATCTCCTGTGCCTTGTATCCTATCCGTGCCAAGGATTTCGGCAACGAGGTGTATGGCATCAACTATAACAAATGGCGTATCTGCAAGGATGCCATCAAGAAAGGAGAGGAGTTGAAGCTTCCGGTTTATAAGTTCCTGGAGGGTCCGCTGGTAGAGAAGTTCGGCAAGGAATGGTATGATGAGCTTTGCGAAGTGGCAGAGCAAGTGCTTGCCGAATTGGAAGACTAAATTCAGTTAGAGACTTTGGAAGATAATAGTTCCGAAGTCTTTTTTTTGTTTTATAAAAAAAGAGATTTCGAAACGCTGTTGAGCTTATTCCGAAATCTCTAATCCTTCTATATTTGTGATATTACTTCTTCTGAAGCCTTTATCCCATGTTATCACGAAATCTTTTTGATGCTCAGCATGGATGCGGTAATAGGCTTGCTCGTCCATTTCGCCACTGCATACATATTGGTTTCCGTTAATATGAAGTGTTGTTCCTTTGCTGGCATTGCGTATCGTGAGCCGGATGGTTCCACGGAACGGACGTCCGAAGTCTATACGGCATCCCTGATGATCAAATTCCTCCTGGTATGGTTCTAATACCATTTGAAGTTTGTTCTGGGGAAGGTATGGCAGCTGGTCAACAAAGATATAGTTTGTTGAATCTTTGAAAGCACCTGTCGGATGAACCCATCCTGAAGATTGGTATTCAGCCGATTTCCACTCAGTAGTGTATATTCTATTGTCAAAGTGTTCTTTTTCGTTGTAACTGCCGCCCTTCAGGGGCTTGCACCACCATGTTTCGTCTGCTTTATGATAAAAAGGAACAGAGTCTGTATACCAGCCATGAAGTTCCAGCGAGAGTTGTTTGCTCTTATTCCTTATTCTTCCTGGTGCATACCAGACCGCAATAATATTTTCGCCCTTTTTCAGATATCTGGAGATATCTATGGTTTGCATCAGAAGGATGCTGTCTCTGGCTCCTTCGTTGAAAATGCTTGGCGTAGCATTTCTTTCGTTGATGTATAGGCGGGTATTTCCTCCACTTGCCATGTTTATCTCAGCCTTTAAAGGCTTTTGATCAAGATGATAGATTTTCCTGTATAATATCTCAGAAGAATCGTTGGGGAATGGATATGATACCCAATGGGTACCGAATTCCTGTGCATAGGAATTCAGCACCCAGAGAGTTGTAAAGATGAGAATTGTAAAATATCTCATAGATGATTATTTGTCTATTTTATGAGTTTTGTTTCGCCAGCCTTGAAATTTAATGCTTTCTGCTTACCATTATACTTGATGGTCAGGTTTCCGGCATTCTTGCTGGTGATGGAAGCTTTGCTGACCTTTCCTCCGTTCCATACGAGATTAATCTCGTAGTTTCCTCGTGCTTTGATACCCTTAATTTCGCCTGCAGGCCATTCTTTAGGTAGAGCAGGAAGAAGATGCATAGTCTCGCCATCGCATTGCATCAGCATCTCGCATACACCTGCTGTGCCTCCGAAGTTGCCATCTATCTGGAAAGGTGGATGGGCATCAAAGAGGTTAGGGTAGGTGCCACCGCTGTGGTGTTTGCTGTCCTTGTAGACTTCAGGGCTTACGTAGGTGAGCAGCTTGCGGTATATCTGATAAGCTTTGTCGGCACGATGCAGACGAGCCCAGAGGTTGATTCTCCAGCCTGTACTCCAACCGGTGGAATTATCGCCCTTGATTTCCAGGGTCTTGGTTGCGGCAGCAGCAAGTTCCGGAGTCTTGTTTACCGAAATCTGATGGAATGGATAGAGTCCCAGCAGGTGTGACTGGTGGCGATGATGCCAATCCTGGTCTTCCCAATCGTGGTACCACTCCATCAGATTGCCCCGCTTACCGATATGGTAAGGGCGCAGGCGATTGAGGGCTGATTGCAACTGCTGCTGGTAATCGTTGTCGATGCCCAGGGCTTTTGCTCCCTTGATGGTATTCTTGAAGAGCTCGCGGATGATGGCGAGGTCGGCGGTTCCGCCATAGAAACTGCTGCCACGGTAGCCCTTATCGGTGATGTAATCTGCCTCTGGCGATGTGCAAGGAGCAGTAATCAGTTCGTTTGGATTGTGTGGATTCGGGATGAGCCACGCAAGCAGGAAGTCGGCAGCCCCCTTCATCAGCGGATAGGCTGTATTGCGAAGATATTCGGTATCGCGGGTATAGTCATAGTGATCCCAAAGGGTTTCTACTAGCCAGGCTCCACCCATAGCCCAGTTGCTCCATTGCGGACTTTCGTTTCCGGTTCCTACAGGATTGGTCATAGCCCAGGCATCAGTGTTGTGTCCAGCGCACCATCCCTTATCGATACCATAGAAGTGCTGGGCATTGTGGCGACCTGTCACAGCCATACCCTCTACCAATCCGTCTACTGGGGCTACCAGTTCTGAGAGGTTCGCAACTTCTGCCGGCCAGTAATTTTCTTCCAGGTTGATGTTGATGGTATAGTTGCCGCGCCATGGCGAACGGAGGGCTGGTGCCCAGAGTCCCTGCAGGTTGGCAGGAACTCCCTTGGTTCTACTGCTGCTGATGAGCAGGTATCTGCCATACTGGAAATAGAGCTGTTCCAGATAAGAGTTGCTCTCGTGGTTGTCGCTGTAGGCGAGCAACTGTTTGTCGGTAGGGCGGGTGGCATCAAACTTGGCTCCTTTCAGGTTCAAACTTACTCTATCAAAGAGTTTCTTGTAGTCGGCGATGTGACGCTGTTTGAATTCTTCGTAAGTGAAGTTGGCAAGGTGCCAGGCTTCATCGGTTACGTTCTCGATGTATGGAGCTCCTTCCTTCACAGGATGCTTGTCGAATCCGTTGTAACTTGTTTCGTTTACGAGATAGATGATAGCCTCGCTCACATCCTTCAGATGGAGTACAGAATCGCTTGCCCACACTTTTCCGTCGGTGTTCTTCACCTGAAGCATGGCACAGTAATGCGTACTGTTGGCTTCATCGCCGAGAACATGTCCCGTCATGGTGAGCTGTCCTCTGGATGCTTTTACCTGATGGGGAATGAGGGAAGTGAGTGAGATGTCGCTGTTGATGGATCTCTTCTGGGAGGCACTCAGCTTGATGGCAATCATCTTGTCGGGATGAGAAGCAAAATACTCTTTGGTGTATTGGATGCCGTTGCGCCTGTAATGAACAGTAGCCAGGGAGTTGTCGAGGCTCAGCTCGCGGTAATAATCCATAAACTCGCCCTGGTTGCAGTCTTTGATATTGATCATGCCCAGTGGCTGATAGAACTCCGAGTTATGGCCTTGCACATAGTGTTGCAGGGAATCGGCGGTCTTGTAATCCTCCTTGAACAGCGCCTCTCTGATTTTCGGAATCCACTTGTAGGCTTCGCCACCTTCGTTGGGATTCACAGGCACGCCCGTCCAAAGGGTGATGTCGTTGAGCTGGATAGAGTCATTATTGGCTCCACCATAAACCAGCGCACCCAGTTTGCCATTGCCTAATGGCAGTGACTCTTCGAAGGCGTATGCAGGTTTGTTGTACCACAACTTGTTGGGTTGCAGCTCTTTACTTACTGTTGTTGCCTGGCAGTTCCACGTACTGGAGGCAGCTAACGCAATCGTAAAAAATATATGCTTCATAAAGATGGTATTGTTGGTTTTAAAATTCGATGCCCGGAAACGAAGTCGGAAGGTGATGCTCATTGGATGAGGCTATCCAAAAAAGGGGGAAGACTCTCGCTGAGTCTACCCCCAATATGTTCGTGTTAACTTTAAGCGTCGATATTGGCGTAAGTAGCATTCTGTTCGATGAACTCGCGGCGTGGTTCTACATCATCACCCATCAACATAGAGAAAATCTCATCAGCCTGGGCTGCGTTCTCGATGGTAACCTGCTTGAGCAAGCGTGTAGATGGGTCCATAGTAGTTTCCCAAAGCTGCTCTGGGTTCATCTCACCCAAACCTTTGTATCGCTGGGTGTGGATATTCTTGTCTTCTACTCCATCTCCATACTTGTCGATGAATGCCTGGCGCTGCTGCTCTGTATAGCAATACTCGCTTACCTTGCTGCGATAAGTACACTTGTAGAGTGGTGGGGTAGCGATATACAGATGGCCTTCTTCAATAACCTTTGGCATGAAACGATAGAAGAGTGTCATAATCAATGTGTCGATGTGAGAACCATCGACGTCGGCATCGGTCATGATGATAATCTTGTCGTAACGCAACTTGTCGGTATTAGCCTCCTTGCTGTCTTCGCCATCTACACCGAAGCGGACACCGATACTTTGGATGATGTTCATGACAGACTCAGCTTCGAATACTTTGTGCCACTGTACCTTTTCTACATTCAGAATCTTACCACGCAATGGGAGAATAGCCTGACGGAAACGGTCGCGACCCTGCTTGGCAGAACCACCGGCGGAATCACCCTCGACGAGGAAGATTTCGCATTCTTTAGGATCCTTCATTGAGCAATCGGCAAGTTTACCTGGAAGACCACCACCTGTCATGAAGTTCTTGCGCTGTACACTCTCACGTGCCTTGCGGGCAGCTATGCGGGCCGTAGCAGCCAGGACAACCTTTTCGCAGATTCGCTTTGCCTCGTCTGGATGTTCTTCCAGATAATCAGACAAAGCCTCGTTTACAGCCTGCTGAACGGCACCTTGTACCTCGCTGTTACCGAGTTTGGTCTTGGTCTGTCCCTCAAACTGAGGTTCAGCTACCTTGATGGAGATAACGGCAGTAAGACCCTCGCGGAAGTCTTCTGGTGCAATCTCTACCTTTGCCTTCTCAATCTGCTTAGAGATGGTTGGGTCAGCTTCTGCGTAAGCCTTCAATGTGCGGGTCAACGCCATACGGAAACCAGTCAGGTGGGTACCACCCTCAATGGTGTTGATGTTATTGACGTATGAGTGGATATTCTCAGAGTAATCTGTGTTGTACATCACAGCAATCTCGATAGGGATACCCTGCTTTTCTGTCTTCAGATAGATAACATCATCGAAGAGATGAGTGCGGTGACGGTCTACGTAACGGACGAATTCCTTCAAACCATCCTTAGCGTGGAAAACCTGCTCCTTGGTCTTACCTTCCTCGTCAGGGCGCAAATCTTTCAAGGTAATCTTGATACCTGCATTGAGGAATGCCAACTCGCGCATACGGTTGGCGATGATATCCCATTTGTAGACGGTGTGAGTAAAGATGGTTGGATCTGGCCAGAACTGCTGGCGTGTACCGCGCTTGTTGGTTTCACCTACCACCTTAACCGGATAGAGAGGCTTACCCTTCTCATATTCCTGCTGGTAGATTTTGCCGCCACGGAACACCTGTGACAACATGTGCGTAGAAAGTGCATTCACACAACTTACACCCACACCATGTAAACCGCCAGATACCTTGTAAGAACCCTTGTCGAACTTACCACCTGCGTGAAGCACGGTCATAACGACTTCGAGGGCTGATTTATGTAGTTTCTCGTGCATATCCACAGGGATACCACGACCATTATCTTCTACGGTGATAGAGTTGTCTTCGTTGATGGTAACTTCGATGTCGGTACAGTAGCCCGCCATTGCTTCGTCAATAGAGTTGTCTACTGTCTCGTTTACCAAGTGATGAAGACCCTTCTCGGAGATGTCACCAATATACATCGCCGGACGTTTGCGAACAGCTTCCAGGCCTTCCAGAACCTGAATGTTACTCGCAGAGTAATTATTTGCGTTGTTTTGATTTTCTGCCATTTTAGTATTGTCTTATTTCCGTGCAAAGATACTAAAAAAAGCTGAGAAACAGGAACTTTTGTTTGTGAAAAATCACCAAAAAGTGAAGAAAAAACGTAGAATGTGAACTTTAGCGGCAAAAGTGTCTTGAAAAAGCTGTTTTATAATCGCTTTGTGCGTTTTTATAGGGTATGTTGTAGTATAAACCGGTTGTGATGGGAAGATTTTATGATGCAGGAAATGGATAGTCGGGTTCATAGAAAAGAATAAGGCTGCGACCCTATAATAGGATTGCAGCCTTATTTATTTCTTTGCTTTGACTTATAAGTTAGGCCAACTTAGCGATGTGCTTTGTAAGACCAGACTTCAAGTTTGCAGCCTTGTTGTCGTGGATAACGTTGATCTTAGCCAACTTGTCTAAAAGCTTCTGAACTGTAGGATAGAGCTTTGCAGCCTCTTCCTTGTCAGACATGTTGCGCAACTTGCGGACAGCATTGCGCATAGTCTTTGCATAATACTTATTGTGCAAAGCCTTCTTCTTGTCCTGACGGATTCTCTTTACTGATGATTTGTGATTTGCCATCTCTATGTTTTATTTTTATATTCTTTATTAATGTTTGTAGTCCCTAGCAGAGTCGAACTGCTCTTTAGAGAATGAAAATCTCTCGTCCTAACCGATAGACGAAGGGACCATTGCTTATTTGCGGGTGCAAAGTTACTACTTTTATTTGAATCTAGCAAATTTTTCATGGAAAATTTTCGCTAAATGCGCATTTTTTTGTATTTTTGCCCTGTTTTTCACTAATATTAGGCAAAATGGAGATAAAAACTAGTGCTATCGTATTGCAAACCATCAAGTATGGGGACTCTCAACTTATCGTGGATTTCTTCACCGAAAAGTTGGGAAGACTCTCCTTTATGGTACGTGTGCCTAAGTCATCTAAGGGGAAGATGAAACGGCAGCTTTTCCAACCGCTCATGGTCTTGAATTTAGAATTTGATTATCGGCCCAAGTCAAATCTGCAGCGCCTTAGGGATGTTTCGATTCAGATTCCATTCTCTGATATCCCTTTTTCTCCATACAAACTTGGCATTTCCATGTTCTTGGCAGAACTGCTTTCATATGCTACCCGTCATGAGCAGGCTAATGGTGCGCTCTATCTTTTCATACAGGACAGTATCGAATGGTTAGACCATGCTAAAGGTGCTATTGCCAATTTCCATATAGTCTTTATGATTCAGCTCTCTTTTCATTTGGGTTTTATGCCCAATATAGAGAGCGGTATGTCTGGCGATTATTTTGATTTGGTAGATGGATGTTTTGCAGCTCATGTTCCTTCGCATGTACATTATTTAAATAAGGAAGATTCTATGCGGCTTGTGTCTTTGTTCCGTTTAGACTATAAAACAATGCACCTCTACACAATGTCTCGTATGGAACGAAACAGGTGTGTAGAGGTGATACTGGAGTATTATAAACTTCATTTGCCAGGTTTCCCGGAAATGAAGAGTTTTGCTGTGCTTCAGGAACTGTTTGCTTAGTCTTTTCAGGTTTCCTCGCTTGCTTGATGTAAACGGGAAACAGACGTTGGCTATGTCCTCTGTTTAGGCAAAACTGATAACGCCCTGTACTGTAGCATCATCATTATTGTCTTCTTTCGGTTCTGTATTACCGGAAGCTATATTACGGATTTCTTCCAGAGTCTGTCGGGTACGCTTATAGGTAGGCGTGTTTTCTACCTGAAGGATGACATCCTCGTTATCCAAATCTTCCTGGCGGAACAGGAATATGTGTGGATGACGCTTATACTGTGTCGTATTGCCATCGCTGCCATAATAGCGCTTGCGGCGGTCTTCTCTTTCAGCACGTTTCTCCTCTTCTTCAGCGAGACGGCGAGATTCTTCCTCAGTATGTTTCTTGAGGTGGCGGTTCATTCCCTCTACATCCTCGAGTCCGAAACCTGTTGCGAGAACGGTTACCTTTACGCGGCTTCCCAATTCAGGGTCAATAGCAAGACCCCATTTCAGTTCGAAGTCGTCACCGAATTTCTCCATAAAGTCGTTGACATCATTCATCTCGTCCATGGTCAAGCCAGGATTATCTTTCTTCTCGCTTGCAAATGCGATGCTGAGCAGAATCTTCTTAGAGTTGAATACGTCATTATCGTTAAGGAGTGGTGAGTTCAAGGCATCTTCTATTGCTTTCTTTACTCTTCCTTCTCCCTCACCGTAACCTGTACTCATGATAGCCACACCGCCATCTTTCAGTACGGTCTTCACATCATTGAAGTCGAGGTTGATGAGACCATGTACGGTAATGATTTCAGCGATACTCTTGGCAGCTACACTCAAGGTGTCGTCAGCTTTGCCGAAGGCATCGAGAACGGCAAGGTCTGGATAAATCTGGCGAAGACGTTCATTGTTGATTACCAGTAAGGCATCTACATGCTTCGACATTTCCTCTACACCATCCAATGCCTGGTCAATCTTCTTAGGACCTTCAAAACGGAATGGGATGGTTACGATACCAACGGTAAGAATACCTAACTCCTTACTTACTCTGGCGATGACAGGTGCTGCACCTGTACCGGTACCGCCACCCATACCCGCTGTGATGAATGCCATTTTTGTTCCATCGTTGAGCATGTTCTTGATATCTTCAAGAGTCTCTTCGGCAGCCTGGCGTGCCTTGGCAGGTTTGTTTCCTGCACCCAGACCTTCCTTACCTAGCTGCAGGTGTACAGGCACAGGTGAGTCGTTAAGTGCCTGGTTGTCTGTGTTGCAGAGTACGAATGTTACATCGTGTATACCTTCGCGGTACATGTGGTTGACGGCATTTCCACCGCCACCACCAACACCAATCACCTTGATGATGCTATTTTCTTTTTCAGGTTCCCCAAAGTCAAGAATATGAGGAGCGTTTCCATTATCTAGCATAGTCGTATAATCTTTATAGGGTTTATCTATCTGATTTTTTATTTAACCTGTTGTGAAATCTGTTTTCTGATAGCCTGGTCTTTGGCATCTTATTCTTCTTCAGAAATGGTATCTTTCACAAACTTCTTGAAACCTCTCATCATTTTATGGATGAGACTGTTTTCTTTGCGTCTCTTTTCTTCTTCTTCGGCTTCTTTTTCTGCCAGAAGTCTTGCCTCAGCTTCTTCCAGCTCTTTTTGCTTGCGGGCAGCCTCGTCAGCAGCCGCTTTTTCTGCCGCAGTAAGAACAACGCCCTTGCCGGCAGTCTCGTTAGGGTTTCTAGGAGCCTTGTGCTGCTCGGCTGCTACTGGCTTTTCTGCAGAATTGCTGAAGAGATCAGTACCGATTTCGTCACCTGCACAGTTCATGTCTCCCTTTGCCAGGAGTCCCAATACGGTGTTCATTGTACCATCGTGATTGGTAATCTTAGGATCCTTGGAGTTGACTGTTTGAGAAACAAACTTGGCAATGCGTACTTTGTCGATGTGGGTATGTGTCTTGAAAACCTTATCGATTTCAGGCATGTTGCTGCCGCCACCTGTAAGGATGATACCACCCAACAGCTTATCTGAGAATTCCACAGGAATCTGGAACCATGCGTTTTCTACGATTTCCTCTACGCGTGCTTCTACGATTTCGATGAACTTCTTGCTTTCAACCACTCTATCCTTGTCGATAGGGTAGTTCAGGGTCGGGTCGATATTGTTGATATCGGTATAAGCCTTGGCATACTTGAGTTTCATCTTTTCAGCATCAGGCTCTTCAATCTGAAGACAAGTTAAGTCTTTGGTCACGTTGCCGCCGCCCAATGGGATGACAGAGAGATGACGAAGTATACCTTTATAATATACAGAAACGGTTGTCGTATCGGCACCCAAGTCAACAAGCATACAGCCTGCACGCTTTTCTGAGTCTGTCAAAACGCTGTCAGCCATAGCTAAAGGAGCCAGGTACATTTCTGCAATAGGAATGTTGGCATTTTCAAAACAGGTATTGATATTGTTATAGAAGTTCTTGCGCCAAAGTATATTCAGGAAGATGCCTTCCAGATGGTTACACTGTATTCCTACAGGGTCTATCTGGTATTGGTTGTCTATCTTGTATTCCTGAGTTGCAGCATCCAGGATTTCCTGGTCCGGATAGGTCATGTTGCGGTTGATATCCATCAGTTCATTGATCATCTCTTGTGAGATGATGGTGTTACCTGGGAGATCCTTGACAATGACGTTCTTGATACTGCGTATAGAGCGACCGCCCACGCCTACATAGACCTGGGTGATATCCTGTTTCAGTATATTCTTCAACTTCTTGATGATGTTGGTCAAGCATTGGCAGGTTTTGTCAATGTTATAGATTACACCCTTTCTGATGCAAGAAGATGAATCTTCCTCTACGGTGGCAAGTACGGTGATGCTGCCGTCCAAATTCTTCTGACCTGCTATACCTGTCATCTTAGATGAGCCAAGTTCGATAGCTACAATAAATTCCTTTGGCATAGTTCTTATATGTTATCTTAATCTGTTTCTATTTTCTAATTAGCTATTTTGATGCTTTTTACATATGATCTGGTTGTCGAATTCGATATTGATATACGAATACTTGTTCCAGCCAGCTTGTGAGAGTCCATACTTATAGAATTTCTCTAATCGATTCATCTTCTTGTTGACGAAATCGTTGATGGCTTGCTCTCGTTTGTCGATGAGGTTGGTCTCTGGCAGGTTACCTATATATATAATGTGGTTGCCTACTCGCGGTACCAGTTCTATTCCTCTATCAGGCAGGACATTGATCTGTTCTATCTGGTTTCGCCAGAGTTCATTCGTCATCAGCGCTTTGCTTAGTAATGAGATGTATTTTTTAGCATACCACTTGTTGACGTAGCCCGTTGCGATGATAATGTCGCATGTATAGTTCGTGTTGGGCATGATCTGATTGTGGTCATCAATATAATAGTCCTCGTTGCTGATGCTTTTGATTCTGACGATTGGCATGCGTTGGGTGAGGTAGATGTCAACAAGACCATCCTGAGTCTTTGAACATTCTGCCGTCTTGACGAAAGGACTGGTCTTCAAGGTTTCTTCTATCATGCGGGCGTTCACCTCTTTGAGCGGTTCCCCCAGCGGATAGAGCTTCCTGGCTTCCAGTCGTTTCTTGATTTCCATCGCATTCAGAAAGCCATTCGTCATCTCATCTTGAATGTTGATGTTCACCTTGGTGCATACCAACTTCGTTTCATCAGGTTTGTTAAACCTGGTGAAAGCGAATACCAGATAAGTACCGAGTACTAAATCCAGTGCGATGATGATGGTTTTCTTCCAATTGATATGCATTTATTTCTCTTCAAGTATTTTGGTAATTTGTGGAACATAGTTGTCCAAATCGCCAGCTCCTAAGATAACTAGAACATCGAAGTCTCGATTCTTTACCAGGTCAAGAACGTCTTCTTTGTGAATCATGCTCTTTTCTACACCTGGTTTCAGATTGTCATAGATAAGCTTGGAGGTTACTCCTGGAATAGGCTGCTCGCGAGCTGGATAGATGTCGCAGAGGATAACCTCGTCCAAGAGACTCAAACTGTTGGCGAAATCTTTATAGAAATCGCGGGTTCTAGTATACAAGTGAGGCTGGAAGATGGCTGTTATCTTACGGTCCTTGTATAACTCTCTGATACTCTTAGCACTCTGATATATCTCCTTTGGATGATGAGCATAATCAGACAGGAATACCAGTTTGTTATTCTTGATCTTAAAGTCGAAACGGCGGTCAACTCCTCCGTAGGTCTTCATGCCGTTACGGAGTTCATCGGCTGTACAACCATTCAACTGTGCCATTGCCATTGCTGCCACACCATTTGTGATGTTGATAGGCACAGGCTGTCCGAGTTCTACGCCCGTTACGTTCTCGATAGGAGAGATGAAATCAAAGGTGATACCTCCATTCTCTATCTTGATGTTCTCAGCGTGGAAGTCGCCCTCGTCCTGACTGTATTCGTATATCTTGACACCGTCTTGTACGTGTTGCTTCATCTCCAGACCTTTGTGGATGATGAGTGCACCGCCCGGTTGGATCAGTTCTGTATAGTGACGGAAACTCTCCAGATAAGCCTCCTTGGTGCCGTAGATGTCGAGATGGTCTGGGTCTGTAGCCGTGATGACGCTCATCCATGGGCGCAACCAGTGGAAACTGCGGTCAAACTCATCTGCTTCAATGACAACATAGTCGCTCTTGTCGGAGAGGATATAGTTGGTGCCATAGTTCTTTGAGATACCACCCAGGAAGGCATTACAGTCAATATGGCTTTGGTGCATGATGTGAGCACACATGGTAGATGTTGATGTCTTTCCGTGTGTACCCGCTACGCACAGTCCCTTATGTGTACGGGTTAATGTACCCAGAACCTGAGCTCGCTTCTCGATGGTGAAGCCATTCTCATGGAAGAAAACCAGTTCCTTGTGTTCTGCAGGAATTGCCGGTGTGTAGACTACCAATGTTGTCTTGGCGTCCTTGCAGGCTTCTGGTATGAGGTCAACATTCTCCTCATAGTGGATAAGCATTCCCTCTTTCTCCAACTCATGAGTTAGATTGGATGGAGTCTTGTCATATCCGGCTACAACCAACTTCTTGCTGAGGAAGTATCTGGCGATGGCGCTCATTCCGATGCCGCCCGCTCCTACAAAATAAACTGCTTTAATATCTTTTATTTCCATTACTTTGTTGCTAATTTGATTACTTCGTCGGCGATGACGTCGGCAGAGTTCTTTAATCCTAATTTCTTGATATTCTCACAGAGCGAAGCAAGCTTTGCCTCGTCTTTTACCGTGTCAACTGCTTTCTTGAGCAATACCTCTGGTGCATCGGCATCCTTTACGTAGATGGCAGCATCTTTGTTGACTAATGCCATGGCGTTCTTGGTCTGGTGGTCTTCTGCCACATTAGGGCTTGGAACCAGGATAACCGGTTTGCCGATGAGGCAGAACTCGCTGATACTGCTGGCACCTGCGCGGCTGATAACCAGGTCGGCTGCCTTGTAAGCTGCACCCATGTCGCTGATGAAATCAGTAACCTTGAGCATTGGCAGCTCCTGACCTTTCAGTTGCTCCATGATGGCAGCATTATAGTATTTACCTGTTTGCCAGATAAACTGTACGCCGCTTTCTTTCACCAGGTCGAGGTGTTGGAGCACACTCTCGTTGATGGTTCTTGCGCCAAGGCTGCCACCTACGAGCAAGATGGTCTTCTTTTCAGGGTCGAGACCGAATTGCTTGCGTGCTTCTTCCGGGGTGATGGTAGTTTCCAATACATTCTGGCGAACAGGATTACCGGTCATGATAATCTTGTCTGCAGGGAAGAAACGCTCCATTCCTTCGTAAGCCACACAGATTTTTTCAGCCTTCTTGGCCAAGAGCTTATTGGTTACACCAGCGTATGAATTCTGCTCCTGGATGAGGCAAGGTATTCCTTTGCTGGCACAAACATTGAGAGTCGGACCGCTAGCATAGCCACCTACGCCCACAGCTGCCATAGGCTTGAAGTTTTTGATGATGCTCTTTGCCATGTGCTGGCTCTTCCATATCTTGAAGAGTACGGCGATGTTCTTGAGCAGATGCTTTCTGTCGAAGCCGCAGATAGGCAAGCCCTTGATCTCATAACCCGCAGCAGGTACACGCTGCATTTCCATTCTGCCGAGTGCACCTACAAACAAAATCTTAGCATCAGGGCGCTTCGCCTTGATGGCATTTGCAATGGATACGGCAGGGAAGATGTGACCACCTGTGCCGCCTCCGCTTATGATAATTCTTAATTCATTATTCATATCCGTTCATGTTTATAACGCAAAGGTATAAAAAAATATCGATTTAACGGCATTTTCTGCCATTTTTTCACCTTAATTTATAAAACTCTTGTTAGGCAGCCACCATTTTGCTGTCGTCGAGCTCATTTTGAGGTATCTCTTTCTTCTTGGCTGTTCTACTGATACTCAGGATGATGCCCAGGTACAGACAGTTGATGATGGTAGATGTACCACCTCTACTGATGAGTGGTAGTGGCTGTCCTGTAACAGGAGCCAAACCTACTGCTACTGCCATGTTGAAGAGTGCCTGGGTAACCAGCATGATGGCGAGTCCCATGCAGAGGAAGGCTGGGAAATTGTTCTCACACCGGTTGGCTATTCTGCCAGCTCTGAACAGGAGGATGATGTAGAGGAATGCAACCAGTGCGGCTCCCCAAATACCCATCTCTTCGATGATGATGGCATAGATGAAGTCTGAGAACGCCTGTGAGAGGAAGTCTCTTTCTACTGAGTTTCCAGGCCCTTTGCCTACGATGTTGGAAGAGGCGATGGCGATGTTGGCATGTGCCACTTGGGCATCTTTGTCGAGATCGACATCCTGTGGGGCTACAGGCTTTGAGTTCATAAACTTGTCAATACGGGCTTTCCAGGTGTCGGCTCTATGGAACATCTTTTCTGCCATGTTAGGCTTGTTCTGTTCCTGCTCAACCTTCTCGGTCAGCGTATTTTCCGGTTTATTGCCCTCTTCGCCCTTGTCCTGTCCTACTATCATGATACCTGCAAAGGCTGTGACGATGACAATCATGCACAGTCCCACCAGCTTGCCAATCTGGTTCATCGGCACTCGTCCGATGAGCATCATGGCTAAGATTGTGATACTGAGGAGCATGGCTGTGGATAAGTTTTCCAGTCCGATGAGAATTACAAATGGAGCAGTTGCTACAAGTATGAACTTGAATGCCTTCCTGTTGGCTCCCTGAGCTGTTTGCATAGCACTAAGAATCTGAGCAACAGCCAGTACTACCGCTCCCTTCGCTATCTCAGAAGGCTGGAACTGTATGCCCATCAGAGAGAACCATCGGGAGGCTCCGTTGGTAGATTGACCGGTAGCCAAGACCAGGACGAGCAACAGTAATGAGATGCCCATCACGACGGGGGTAACAATCTTGAAGTACTTGCATTTCACCTTGAGCATGCAAATCATGGTGAACAGACCGCCTCCCAAGAGCAAAATGTGGCGGATGACAGGTGCCATGTAGTTTCCTGTCTTGTACGACAAGGAGCTGGAGGCAGAATATACCTCCACGATGCTTATCATACAGAGAAAGAAGAAGACCATCCAGATCACCTTGTCTCCCTTGAAAATATTACCAATGCTCTTGTTATTCATTTCTTTATAGTTCTATCTGTTCTATTTGTTGAAAACTGTTATTCTCCGATAGCTCTTGCCAGCGCCTTAAACTGCTCGCCTCTATCTTCCATGTTCTTGAAGAGGTCGAAACTTGCGCAGCATGGGCTGAGGAGTACGGTATCGCCCGGCTTTGCCAATTCCTGGCAGGCTGCCACGCAATCCTTCATGCTGTGAGTGTCGCGTACAGGGATGCCGAGTGCGTCAAAGTTGTCGTGCAACTTCTGGTTGTCGGCTCCGAGATATACGATACCAGCACATTTCTCCTTTACCAGGTCCTTGATCTGGTTATAGTCATTTCCCTTATCCTTACCGCCGATGATGAGGATGGTAGGGGTAGTCATACTCTCCAGTGCATACCAGCAGGCATCTACGTTGGTAGCCTTTGAATCGTTCACATAGTAAACGCCCTGGAACTTGCCCACTTTCTCCAGACGGTGCTCTACACCAGGGAAGTCGCTCAAGCCTTTGTGCAGGGTCTCGTGGTCGATGCCTACGATGTTGCATGCCAGACCTGCAGCCAGACTGTTATAGATGTTGTGCTTGCCGCGTAGACTCATGTCTGCCTGTGGCATTTCAAAGTCTGAAGGGAAGTTGAGTTTGTATTTGCCGTCTTCGATAAAGCCAACGCAACCTTCCTCCTTGAACTCAGAGAATGGGCAGAGATGTGACTTGAGGTTGTACTTAGCCAGCTCCTTTGTAACGATAGGATCATCGTTCCAGAAGATGAAACTGTCTTCTTCTGTCTGGTTCTGGGTAATGCGCATCTTGGCATCGGTATAGTTCTGCATTTTAAACTCATAACGGTCCAGATGGTCTGGAGTGATGTTGAGCAGGATGGCCACATTGGCACGGAACTCATACATATTGTCGAGTTGGAAACTGCTCAGTTCGATGACGTAGTACTTATGAGGAGTTTCAGCCACCTGAAGGGCCAGACTCTTTCCGATGTTGCCTGCCAGACCTACATCATAGCCAGCCGACTTGATGATGTGGTAAATCAGCGAGGTAGTGGTTGTCTTACCGTTACTTCCCGTGATACAGATCATCTTGGCGTCAGTATATCTGCCCGCAAATTCTATTTCGCTGATGATAGGTGTACCCTTAGCCATCAGTTTCTGTATCATAGGTGCTTCCTTAGGAATACCCGGACTCTTGATGACTTCATCTGCATCTAAAATCTTTTCTTCTGTATGGTGACCTTCTTCCCATTCTATGTTGTGGTCATCCATCAACTTCTTGTAGTTATCCTTGATCTTTGACATGTCTGAAACAAAGACCTCGAATCCCTCTTTCTTTGCCAGCACGGCTGCACCTGCGCCACTTTCGCCAGCTCCTAAAATTACAATTTTGCTCATTGTCTTATTCTCTATACTTGTCGGGCTGCTAAGAGCCTGTATTTTATCTGATCTTCAATGTGATGATGGTCAATGCTGCCAGAATGATGGTTACAATCCAGAAACGGATGGTAATCTTTGATTCATGGAAGCAGTTGCGAGGTTTCTTCCACAGATACTTGCAGTCAGGATCCAGCTGACTGTCCTGTGTGCGGAAGTTGTCGTGGATAGGTGTGCGCTTGAAGATACGCTGCTTCACACCTCTCCGCTTTCCTATCTTGTAATAGTAAACCTGCATCATCACGCTGAGGCTTTCTACGAAGAAAATACCGCAGAGGATAGGCAGCATCAGCTCCTTGTGGATGATGATGGCACCTACTGCGATGATACCGCCGATGGTCAGCGAACCCGTATCGCCCATGAATACCTGGGCAGGGTAGGCGTTGTACCAGAGGAAACCGATGAGGGCTCCGATGAAGGCACAGAAGAATACTACAAGTTCCTCAGAACCAGGAATATACATGATATTGAGGTAGGCGGCAAACTCGATGTGCGACGACACATACGCAAGTATGCCTAGCGCCACACCTATAATGGCGGAGTTTCCGGCACACATTCCGTCCATACCATCGTTGAGGTTGGCACCGTTTGATACGGCTGTTACAACGAAGATGGTCATGATGACGAAGAGAATCCAGCCTGCTGCTACCTTGTACTTACCGCAGAAACTGGTGATGCTGGAATAGTCGAGGTTGTGTCCCTTGACGAATGGGATGGTGGTCTTCAGCGATTTTCTTGCTTCCGTACGATGCTTTACCACCGTTTCCTGTCCCTGTTGCTCGATGGCGAGGTTCTCGTTCATTTTTACATCAGGTGAAGACCAGAGTACCAGTCCCACGATCAGGCCGATGCCAATCTGTCCTATAATCTTATATTTGCCCTTCAATCCCTCCTTGTCGCGCTTGAATATCTTGATGAAGTCGTCCATTCCACCGAGAAAGCCGAGCCATACGGTGGTGATGATCATCAGGATCAGATAGATGTTGCGCAAACGTCCGAGTAACAGTACCGGTACGAGGATAGCCAGGATGATGATGACACCACCCATAGAAGGAACGCCAATCTTCTTGACACCGAACGGGTCGATGCTGGCATCGCGCTGTGTCTCTGTAATTTGCTTGCTCTTGAGATACTTGATGAATTTCTCGCCGAACCAGGCAGAGATTACCAATGATAAAATCAGCGCAAGCAGGGCACGGAATGAGATGTAGCCCCACATGTGAGAACCTGTGATGCCCCACTGTTCCAGAAATCTAAAGAGATAGTATAACATTTTTCTTTCTTTTCTTGATTGATTTTACTTCTGTGAAATTCCGAAGATGTCGCGAATCACCTCCTTATCGTCAAAGTGGTGCTTTACGCCCTTGATCTCCTGGTAATCTTCGTGTCCCTTACCGGCTACGAGAATCACGTCGCCCTTCTTTGCCAGCATGCAGGCTGTGCGGATGGCTTCCTTGCGGTCTACGATGCTGATTACCTTCTTCATCTGCTGGGCATTGAGTCCGGCAAGCATGTCGTTGATGATGTCCTGTGGCTCTTCGAAACGTGGGTTGTCGCTGGTGATGATTACCTTATCGCTCTGCTTTACAGCCTCCTGTGCCATCAATGGGCGCTTGCCCTTATCACGGTTGCCACCGGCACCGCAAACGGTGATGACTTCTCCGCCCTTGCCTTCGAGCACTTCGTGGATGGCATTCAATACGTTTTCCAGTGCATCTGGTGTATGGGCATAGTCAACAATGGCGGTATAACCTTCTGGCGACTGGATTGGTTCCAGTCTTCCGCTTACGCTGTGAAGGGTACTCATCACTACGAGTACATCCTCTGGCTTCTTGCCGAGCATAATGGCTGCACCATATACGGCAAGCAGGTTGCTCACGTTGAACTTACCGATGAACTGTACGCCCACTTCTCTGCCGTCAATCTCTAGATACATGCCGCCGAAGTGACACTCCAGAATCCTGGCTCTGAAGTCTGCCATGCTGCGGGTAGAGTAGGTTTTCACGGTAGCCTTGGTGTTCTGTACCATGATCATGCCGTTCTTGTCGTCGGCATTGGTAATGGCAAAGGCTGTCTTAGGCAGTCCGTCGAAGAATGCCTTCTTGGCGTTACGGTAGTTCTCGAATGTCTTGTGATAATCGAGATGATCGCGGGTCAGGTTGGTGAACAAGCCTCCGGCAAACTGTAGGCCTCCGATACGCTTCTGTGCGATGGCGTGAGAAGAGCACTCCATGAAGGCATACTCGCAGCCAGCTTCTACCATCTTGCCCAGGAGCATGTTCAGTTCGATAGGGTCTGGGGTGGTATGGTCGGCAGGGATAGCCTCGTCCTCAATGTAGTTGCAGACGGTAGAGAGCAAGCCACACTTATGGCCGAACTTGCGGAACATATTATATAATAAGGTGGCAATAGTAGTCTTACCATTGGTACCTGTTACGCCTACCAGTTTGAGCTTTCTTGAAGGGTCGCCGTAGAAGAGGGTTGCTACCTTGCCGACAGCATCCTCGGTCGAAGCGACCTGAATGTAAGTTACGCCCTCAACTTTCTCTTCAGGCATGTCTTCGCACAAAACCGACTTTGCGCCCAGTTCCAATGCCTTTGGAATAAACTTGTGACCGTCAACCTGCGTTCCCTTCATGGCAACGAAGAGATGACCTTCCTTAATCTTGCGAGAGTCGATGTTTACTCCCGTAACCTCTACATCAGCATCGCCGATTATCTGAACCGGCTCGATGTTTTTGAGTAATTCTTGTAACTTCATATCCTGTTTCTGTTTTATATTCTATATATTTCTTTATCTACACCTTATTATATATAGGGTTTCAGATAACTGTTTCTGAGTTTTATTCGAGCACAATGCTGCATACGGCACCTTTCTTGATGACCGTTCCCGGCACCAGACTCTGCTTTACTACCTTTCCTCTACCTGTAATCTGGGTCTTGATGCCCCGGCTCTCCATATTGTAGATAGCGTCTCGGGCTCCCATTCCGGTAACGTCGGGTACGATCGTCTTGCCGTATTGCTTCTCCCTGATGAGCTTGATGCTGTGGTTACCCACGCGCTCTGCCTTGCCCCAGATAGGGTTGCCGTCGGCATAGCTGCCACTCCAGTTGGCATTGGTCTTGATGCCGAGGTGGCTGAGCACATAGTTGGCAGCAAGGATATTGCCTGCCTTTACGTCAGGAACGAAGACGGATGCTGAGTCGCGGGCGTCCTTTACGTCAACTTTCAGACTCTGCGCCATGATGCCTTCTGAAATCTCATGGAACACCTTACCGCACATCGTACCGCCCGAAGCAGGCAAACCGGATTTCTGTATGCAGACGATACAGCTGTAGCGTGGCGCATCGGCAGGGAAGTAGCCTGCGAAACTGATGAGATAGCTGGTTCCGCCACTCTTATATCCACCGGCACCTTTTGAAATCTGGGCTGTACCGGTCTTTCCTGCCACTTTGAAGTTAGGCGAACCGGCTTTCTTTCCCAGTCCCACGCTTACCACCTGTTCCAGGATGGTTTGCAGTTCCTTGATGCTCTTCTCCTTGGCTATCTGCTGGCGCATCACTTCAGGAGGAAATTCCATGATGGTTTCTCCGTTCTTCATTACCTTGCTCACGAATCTTGGTCGCATCATCTTGCCGTTGTTGGCGATGGTGTTGTAGAAGGTGAGGGTAGAGATAGGCGGTATCTGGGTCTCATATCCGATACTCATCCATGGCAAACTGGTCTTTGCCCAGTTGTCATATTGTCCGTTCTTGTTTCTGTGCGGCATGCGGATTCTGGCTGGCGTTGCTCCCACCAGCGGAATCTTCAGGTCGTCGTGCAGACCGGTACGGTAGATACCCTTTACGAATTTCTCCGGGTTGTTGCGGTAATGGTCGTCTATGATGCGGCTCACACCGATGTTCGAACTGTACCACAGGGTCTGTGCGAGGGTCAGCATTCCGTATCCGCCTTTTCGCCAGTTGTGGTCTTTCATTTCTCTGCCGTACATCGGCCATATACCGCCACCGGTTTCTACATGATAGGTGGTGTCTACCACTCCGTCGTCCAGCGCTACGAGGATAGAGGCTGGCTTGAACACCGAACCTGGCTCTAGAAGGTCGCTCACGGCATGGTTGTGGATTTCTCTGTATTCGCCGTCGAAACATTTCTCCATGTTTACGATGGCCTTGATGTCGCCCGTAGGTACATCCATCACGATGGCTACACCCACATTGGCGTTGATTTCCTTCAGCTCGTCGATGAGTGAGCGTTCGGCAAGGTCTTGTATGCTCACATCGATGGTGGTCATGATGTCGGCTCCGTCAATAGGAGGGGTATCGGTAATGTCGAGGAACTTGTTGCGCACCTTGCGGCGATGCACGATACCGTTGGTGCCTCGCAGGATGGAGTCGTAACTCAGCTCCAGACCGAAGCGGGCGGTATCCTTGGCGCCATACATGGCTCCGATGGTACGGCCTGCCAGCGAACCGTAAGTTCTGGTTCGGGCATTATATTCTTCCCAGTGGAAACCGCTCTGGTAGGGTTTCAGGCGGAATACTGGGATGTCCTTTATCTCGGTGAAGGTGTTATAGTCTACACGCTTCGGATAAACCGGCCAGTGGCGGCTCATCTTGGCGCGACCTTCGGTGAGGTGCTTCTTGAAATCAGACTCGCTCAGATTCGGAAATATCTGGTGCAGGCAAAGACAGATGGAGTCTTGCTTGGCATCCCACAGCGAATCGTTTTCTGCATCTTTCAGCGCCTTGAAGTCCATGAAAACCTTAAATTCCGGCAGCGAACTTGCCATCAGCTGTCCTGTGCAGCTCAAGATGTTGCCTCGGTTTGGCTTTACGGTCACGGAATCCTTCTTCTGCCGTTCTGCCACCTTCATCCAGTAATCATGCTTGGCGGTCATGATGTAGAGCGCTTTACCCACTACGGCTATGGCGAAAATCGTCATGATGATGGCGATGGCGCTGTAGCGGGGCATTACTTTCTTATGATCAAATTTGCTGCTCATTCTTCGGGTACGTTTATGATGTATGGAGGTTGGGTAGCGATGTGCAGCACGCTGTCTTTGTTGTTCTTCAGCATGTCGAGCACATTACTTTCACGACTCTTCTCTGTTATCTGGCTGCTTGTAGACAGCGCTTTATATTTGGTGTCTTGCAGTTCTTTCTGCAGTTTGTCCAACTCGATGATATCGTTCTGGATATTGTATCGGTTGGATATGTAGATAATGACAAAAAACACGATGAGGATAACGAGCCATATCTGCCGGCGTATGATTTGTGCGGTAAGAATGTCTCCACCCAGAATCTTTCGCAGCGTAAAGCTCGATGATCCTGAAGCCTCTTCCTCAATGGCTTGCTTGGCAATCACTTCCTTGAGCGAAGCCTGTGGAGCCTCCTGCTGCTGTGGCTCCTGCTGCGGAGTTTCCTGCTTCGGCGGTTCCTGTGATGCCTGTGCCTTTTCTTCGGCTATAGGCTTCTCGCTGATGTTTATGTCTTTATCGTTTATCATTTCTTTTCTGCTATTCTTAGTTTGGCGCTTCTGCTCCTAGGGTTTCTTTCCTGCTCGTCGGCATCGGGAACGATAACCTTGTTGTTCACGAGTTTGAAAGGGGTTTCTATTCTTCCGAAGAAGTCCTGCTCTATCTTGCCTTCTGCATTGCCCGCTTTCATCATGTTCTTTACGATTCTGTCTTCCAGCGAGTGATAGGTGATGACGCTGAGTCTGCCTCCCGGTTTCAGGAGTTCCGTGGCTGAGCGGAGCATCTCTTTCAGGGCGTCCATCTCGTGGTTCACTTCTATGCGCAGCGCCTGGAAGAGCTTTGCCATGTCTTTCTTCTCGCGTTCCCGCTTGAAGAGGGGCTCTACGGCTGCCATGAAGTCTTTGGTGGTGAGGATGGGCTTCTCGGCTCTTGCCTTGACGAGTGCCGAGGCGATGCGGCGCGAGTTCTTCAGCTCACCGTATAGGTAGAAGATGTCGGCAAGGGCACCTTCGTCATATTCGTTTACGATGTCGGCAGCAGTCTTCCCCGCACGTTTGTTCATGCGCATGTCGAGTGGGGAGTCGAAACGGAAGGAGAAACCGCGGGTCTCGTCATCGAAGTGATGGCTCGATACGCCCAGGTCGGCTAACAGTCCGTCGAGTCCGTCTACCCCGTAGTAGCGCATCCAGTTTTTCAGGAATCTGAAGTTGGAGCATACGAAGGTGAAGTTCTCGTTTGCCACCACGTTGCGTTCTGCATCGGCATCCTGGTCGAAGCTGTACAGGTGCGCTCCCTCCGTCAGGCGCGACAGAATCTCTTTAGAGTGTCCGCCACCACCGAAGGTTACGTCTACATAGATGCCTCCTGGCTGTATGTTCAACCCGTCAACGCTCTCCTTGAGGAGCACCGGTACGTGATATGTTTCTGCTGTCTTTATCATATATCTTTTTGCTGTCTTATCGCGTTATAATATTGCGTGCGTACTTATTAGTGTATAAATTTGGGTTCAAAGGTACATAAAAATCTCCATATAGCCTTACATTTTCCCACAAAATTTATAAAACTTAATGAAAAAGTTGTTTTTGGTCAACTTCACCTTCCTGTTTCGGGCATCGCCTTTTTGTTCTCATCAAGTGTGATGTTTTTGCAAAAATACGTGCAAAATGGGCTCGATTTGTCGTGATAGTTTAAAAAAACTAATAAATTTTCGCTTTTTTGCTATTTTTTTGGAAAAAATGGCACGTATTTGAAAAAGTTGAGTTACTTTTGCACTTACTTATATAAGTTTTAGCAAACATGAGTGAATCAATAGAGAAAACGATAGACATAGATAAGATTCTTAAGAGCAAGATGGGAAGCAAGGTGAAATTCGTACCGCGTTTCCTGGTTTCCTGGCTCAAGAAGATTATTCACGAGGACGAGGTGAACAGGTTCTTGTGGGAGAGCCGTGGCCTTTCGGGTACTGAATGGCTCACCGAATGTGTGCGCTATCTGAAGATGGATGTTGAAATCGTAGGCTTGGAAAACCTGCCTGACAAGAACGACGGCAAACTCTATACCTTTGTTTCCAATCATCCTCTGGGTGGACAGGACGGCGTATGTCTCGGTTCCATCATCGGCAAGCACTATGATGGCAAGTTCCGCTATCTGGTGAATGATCTTCTGCTCAACTTGCCGGGTTTGAAACCTGTAAGTATCGGCATCAACAAGACGGGTCGCCAGAGCCGCGATTTCCCACGTATGGTGGAGGCGGGCTTCAAGAGTGATAACCACATGCTGATGTTTCCGGCAGGCTTGAACAGCCGCAAGCGCAAGGATGGAACTATTCACGACCTGCCTTGGAAGAAAACGTTTATCTCTAAGAGTGTAGAATATCAGCGCGATGTGGTGCCTATCCATTTCGGAGGGCGCAACTCTGAGCGTTTCTACCGCATCGCCCGATTTAGCGACAAGTATCTGCCGTTCAATCTCGCCATGCTGTTCCTGGTTGACGAGATGTACAGAAATGTGGGCAAGCATTTCCGCATCTCTATCGGCAAGCCGATTCCTTGGCAGACTTTTGATAAGAGCAAGTCGGCTACAGAGTGGGCGCAGTATGTTGAAGACAGGGTTTATGAACTTTAATGGTTTGCAAAACCCGGAAGAATTGTTTTATATTAACGAAATCGTAGAATCATAGCATATAAGAAGAGTAATATGGAAGAAGAAATCATCCAACCGATTGACCGTGAGCTCCTGAAGAGCGAGCTTACACCCGACAAACAACTGAGAATGACCAATAAGAGCCATAACGAGATTTACATCGTTACGGCAAATGATTCGCCTAATGTGCTGAAAGAGATTGGTCGACTTCGTGAAATCGCTTTCCGCGAAGCGGGAGGCGGAACGGGCAAATCTATGGATCTTGATGAGTTCGACTTTGGTGACAACTGTTACAAGCAGCTGATTGTTTGGAATCCTGAAGCCGATGAGATTATCGGCGGTTACCGTTATCTCCTGGGTAAGGACTGGCTGCTCGATGAGAAGGGACAGCCTAAGCTGGCAACCAGCCACATGTTCCATTTCTCCGACAAGTTCCTCAAGGAGTATATGCCTTATACCGTAGAGTTGGGCCGTTCCTTCGTTTCGCTCGAATATCAGAATGTGCGTACCAACACCAAGAGCATCTTTGCTCTTGACAATCTCTGGGATGGTTTGGGCGCTTTGACGGTTCTCTATCCGGAAGTAAAATATTTCTTCGGCAAGATGACGATGTATCCGTCTTACATCCGTCGTGGCCGCGACATGATTCTCTATTTCCTCAAGAAGCATTTTGATGACAAGGAGAACCTCGTAATCCCGATGAAACCGCTGAAATTGGATACTCCGGAGAGTGATTTGGCTGCCATCTTTACAGAAGATGACTTCAAGGCAGACTATCGCATCCTGAACCGTGAGGTTCGCAAGTTGGGTTATAATATCCCTCCTCTTGTTAATGCCTACATGAGTCTCAGTCCTACGATGAAGCTTTTCGGTACTGCCATCAACTATGGTTTTGGTGATGTTGAGGAGACTGGTATCCTCATCGCCATCGATGAGATTCTCGAAGAGAAGCGAGTTCGCCACATCAACAGTTTTATTAAGGAACATCCTGAGGCTCTGAAGATTACGAGCGGAGCCAATAATTTGATTTATAAGGAAAAAGGTATCTAGCCTATACCGCAGAATCCCATGTTCTTATTGCTTGTTGGCAATAGAAACATGGGAATTTTGTTTTCTGTAAAAACTGCTTGCCTCGGTTAAATAGTCTTAATGAATCTCGGAAAAGGCAGCGGAATTTTGGTTTTATGTGTCGAAAAGTGTAAAGATATGTATGTTTGAACTCCGCTCCCTTATACAATAGGCAGACTGATTCCGTTGATCTTCTGATAGATGTCGAGCGCATAGATGTCGGTCATGCCGCTGATATAATCAATTACCGCCATGATGCGCTCCTCCAGATTCTCGTTCTCTATATCATACTGGCTGCTTACCCGGCGCAGGAGCTGTTTGGAGTAGAAGCGCGATGGGTTTACGGCAGCTTCGATGAAAACCTCCATCAGAGTTGCCATGATTTGATAACCCGAAAGTTCTATGTCGAGTACCGGCTTGCTTTGGTAAATCTTAGAGTAGGAGATCTTCTCACATTCCTTGTATGCCTTTTTCTGGCGCTCGGAAATGTGGTCGATGAGACTGCCCTCGAAAGTTCCGGCAAGGATTTCCTCCTCGTGCGCCAGGAAGGCTGCCACACATTCGTTCTCCAGTTTGCCGATGACGCTGGCTCTCATGTAAACCACTTTCTCGTTTTCGTCAGTCAGTTCTTCGTCGATGATGCGCTGGCGTATCTTCTGCTGGATATCTTCATCGAAGAAACTCAGCAGCAAGTGCTCCGTCTCGGCAAAGGAAAGAATCTTGAGCTTATGGGAGTCTTCGATGTCCATGATTTCGTAGCAGATATCGTCGGCAGCCTCTACCATATATACAAGTGGATGGCGGGCGTATTTGAGAGGCTCACCCGGTGCAGATTTGCAAAAAATGCCCAATTCATCGGCAATTTTCCTATAAGATTCCGTTTCTGAAGCAAAGAAACCGAATTTGCCGTGGTTGCCGGCAAGACAGCTTGCAAACGGGTATTTCACGATGGAAGCAAGCATGGAATAGGTCATGACGAAACCACCCTGACGGCGCCCCTTGAATCGGTGGGTCAGGATTCTGAAGGCATTTGCGTTACCTTCGAAATGCGTAATATCATCCCAAAACTCCGATGAAACCATTGATTTTATCTTCTGACCTGGTCCTTCAGAGAAGAAAGTCTGGATGGCTTTCTCGCCGGAATGACCAAAAGGCGGATTGCCCAAATCATGTGCCAGACAGGCTGCACTTACGATGGTACCAATCTCCTCGACGAGCGTATTCTTCAGTTCAGGCCGCTTCTGGATGACACGTCGGGAAATGTCGTTGCCTATCGACATGCCCACACTTGCCACCTCCAGACTGTGGGTGAGGCGGTTGTGAACGAAGATGCTGCCCGGCAAAGGGAAAACCTGCGTCTTGTTCTGCAGGCGGCGGAATGCCGATGAAAAGATAAGACGGTCGTAATCGCGCTTGAATTCAGAGCGATCATCATGGCGCTCGGCATGCTTATGCTCCTGTCCGAAACGCTTGTTGGATATCAGTTGTTTCCATTCCATATTATTGTATTACTTGATTCTGTAGCGCAAAAATACACTAAAGTAAGCACAAATCAAAATAAAATATGATAAATTACATGTTTTTATCCTCAAAAATTCATTTATTCCATCAAAATTGCTTATTTTTGCAGATTATTAAACTCAGACACAGATAAAAAAGAAGAAGTCATGATAAAAGTACAGATTATCAACAAGGGGCATCAGCCTCTACCTGCGTTTGCCACACCTCAGAGTGCCGGCATGGATTTGCGGGCAAACATCGATGAGGCAATCGTGCTTCATCCTATGGAGCGACGACTGGTGCCAACCGGTCTTTATATGGCTTTGCCTGCAGGTTATGAAGCGCAGATCCGTCCTCGCAGCGGTCTGGCTTTGAAGCATGGCATTACCGTATTGAATACGCCGGGAACCATCGATGCCGATTATCGCGGCGAAATCATGGTTCTACTCATCAATTTCTCTACAGAGGATTTCGTTATCAACGATGGCGAACGTATAGCCCAGATGGTGCTGGCTAAGCACGAACAATGCGATTTCATCGAGGTTAATGAACTCGATGAAACCGAACGTGGAGCTGGCGGTTACGGTCATACGGGTGTAAAATAACAGATTATTAAAGATAGAATAGAAAGGATTAGAATCGTGAAGATGAATCTTAGAAATATCAGTTGGGCAATGGGGCTGGTCTTGCTGGGTTCGGTAGCCATGCCGTCGCTTGCCCGTAAGAAGAAGGTGCAGCCGGTTCAGAAGCCGGCGGTTCAGGAGGATCATCTCTCTCCGAACGACCGCCAGCGCTACAACTATTTCTTCCTGGAGGGAGCGCGCCAGCAGGCTGCCGGCAATTATTCGGCAGCTTTCGACCTCTTTGAGCATGCCCGGAAGATTGACCCGAAGGCGGCTGAAACCTATTTCTATGAGTCGCTTTTCTATTCTCAGCTCAAGCAGGATTCCCTGGCACTTGCCTATATGCAGAAGGCAATAGAACTGAATCCGGAAAACCAGACCTATGCAGAGCAGTTGGGCAGATATTATATAGGTAGCCAGAAATACGATCTTGCCATCGATGCCTATGAGAATCTGTATGCCAACAACCACGATAATACCGATGCCCTCCGCATCCTGGTTCAGCTTTATTCCCAGAACAAGGATTATAAATCAGTACTCAAAACCATTTCGCGTCTTGAGGTGGAAGAAGGTGAAAGCGAACAGTTCACCCTCTCTAAAATGAGAGTTTATGAACTGATGAACGACAAGAAGGCTGCCTATCAGGAACTGAAGTCGCTGGTAGACCAGCATCCGCTGGATATGCAGTACAAGACAATGCTGGGCAACTGGCTCGTACAGCACGACCGCCAGAAGGAAGCTTACAAGTGCTTTACCGATGTGCTGAAGGAAGAGCCTGACAATTCCTATGCCCAGATGTCGCTTTACGACTATTATAATGCCACCCATCAGGAGCAGCTTGCCGGGCAGATGCTCGATAAGATATTGATGAGTCCGAAATCGGATCTGGAGACCAAGGTGATGATGTACCGCTCTTTCATTCAGAAGAACGAGAGCGAAGGTGGCGATTCTACCAAGGTGATTGCGCTGTTTGACAAGGCGCTCAACGTGGCTCATCCGTCAGCCGAAGTGGCAGAGATGAAAGCTGCTTATATGAGCTTGAAGAATATGCCGACCGACTCGGTATGCCGTGCCTTCGAAAAGGTGCTTACCATAGCACCGGATAACGTGAATGCCAGAATGCAACTCGTACAGATGCTCTGGAACGAGAAGAAATATGACCTGGTTTCCCAGCAATGTAAGGCGGCTCAGGAGTATAATCCCGAAGAAATGGTGTTCTATTACTTCGGTGGAATGGCGTATTATCAGAAAGATAAGGAAGACGAGGCGCTCCGTGAGTTCCGTCTCGGATTGGCGCAGGTGAATGCACAGTCACCGGCTGACCTGGTTTCTGACCTCTATGCCGTAACCGGCGATATCCTTCATAAGAAAGGTGAAGAGCAGGAAGCCTTTGCGGCTTACGACTCCTGCCTGCAATGGAAAGATGACAACGTGATGGCGCTCAACAACTATGCCTACTATCTGAGCGAGAAGGGCGTTGACCTGCATAAAGCTGAGTCGATGAGCTACAAGACCATCAAGGCAGAGCCGAACAACGGTACTTATCTGGATACCTATGCTTGGATTCTCTTTATGGAAGAACGCTATGCTGATGCCAAGACCTATATAGACCAGGCACTCAAAAACCGCGATTCCACCGCAGATAACAGTACGGTTATTGAACATGCCGGAGATATCTATTATATGAATGGTATGGCCGATGAATCCGTAGATTTCTGGAAGAAAGCCTATACCGGCGAGAACCAGACTGAGGTGCTGGCATGGAAGATTAAGAACAGACAATATATTACCGGAGAAGAACTGAAGAAGCGTAATGCGCCAAAGCAGAAACCTGCTGCTACGAAGAAGTCAGTTAGAAAAGGTAAGAAGAAATAAACGGAAAGTAGAAAAATCAGGAAAGATGAAATATACAATGAAGAAGAATAAGATGATGCTGCTTGCCGCAGCCTGCAGCATCCTGCTCCTCGGTTCTTGCGGAACCAGCAAGAATGTACAGGGCTCTGGCTCCACATCAGCCAGTCATCAGAAAGAGAATGCCACCAAGGGTTCTGGCTCTCGTCAGAGTGAGACGCTCAGGAAGTTGGCTTTCGTACAGAAGGTTTCAGACAATCAGGTGTATACCAGGAATATTGTAGGCAACATGTCGTTTACGCTCCAGGCTGGTGATAAGGACATTACTGTGCCGGGCAAACTGAGCATGCGTAAGGATGAAATCATCCGCATCCAGCTCTTTATTCCTATCTTAGGTACAGAGGTGGGCCGTCTGGAGTTTACTCCCGACCATGTACTTATCATCGACCGTCTTCACAAGGAATATATCAAGGCAGATTATACCCAGGTAGACTTCCTCAAGAAGCAGGGCATCTCCTTCTATTCTCTGCAGGCTCTCTTCTGGAACCAGCTGCTCCTGCCGGGCGAAAGGACTGTAAAGGAATCAGACCTCAAGAAGTTTGATGCCAGACTGGATGTGGCAGGAGATGCTGTGCCGGTTAGTTTCAGGAACGGCAATATGACCTATGCCTGGACAGCCAACCGCACTACCGGCCGTATCACAGCAGCAGATGTTGTCTATAAGAGTGCGCAGAACGGCACCTCCAATCTCCACGTCGACTACGGCAACTTCAAGAGTGTAGGCGTCAAGATGTTCCCTGCCACCCTGAATCTGTCGATGACCACTACTGCTACCAGGAAAAAGCAGGAGGCTAAGATCAGTCTGGAATTGAATCAGGTGAAGACCGACAGCAAATGGAGCACTCAGACAGAGATTTCCAGCAAATACAAGCAGATATCTCCAACAGATGTGCTCAGCAAGATATTGAGTATGTAGATGCTCATCAAGAGTTTGAAATTATAGAACATGGGTTTTTAATATAAGAAATGAAGCGAATCTTATTATTCATCATGGCAATCACCTTCTCGCTCGCACCTTTTGCGCAGAAGCATTCTGCCCAGAAGAAGCCGGTGAGAAAGACTGCCGTAACTGCGAAAAAGAAGGCTGCTACTCCTGCCAGAAAGACGAACAGCAGAAGTCATGCGGCCAGAAAGACATACAAACCAGCTGCGCCAACCAGAGCAGAACGCAAGGCGGCAACCTATAGCAATGCCTCTATCCGAGGTTTGCAGGGACAGCGCGCTTCTATCCGGAAGAAGATCAGAGAACAGGAGCAGGCTTTGCAGAGAAATAAGGCGGATGTGAAGAAACGTCTTGAAGACCTGATGGCGCTGAACGGAGAAATAGACCAGCGTCAGAAGAAGATTGACGGTATCCAGAAGGATATCCATCATATTGACGGCAATATCGGCATTCTGCAGGCACAGTTGAAAACGCTTCAGCAACAGTTGCAGGACCGCAAGAACAAGTATATCCGTTCCATGCGCTATATGAGCCGTCATCATACGGTTCAGGACAAGCTGATGTTCATCTTCAGTGCCAAGAATCTGACACAGATGTATCGCCGCCTTTCCTTTATCCGCCAGTATTCTTCCTATCAGAAGGTGCAGGGCGAGGCTGTAAAGGCTAAGCAGAAGCAGGTGAACGAGAAGCACCAGCAGTTGCAGCATGTTAAGGGACATAAGAACACCTTATTATATAAGGGTAAGCAGGAGAAGACGGCATTGGAAGGCAAGCAGACCCAGCAGCAGGAAATGGTGCAGGGACTGCAGAAACAGCAGAAGACCATTCAGGCTGTGATTGCCGACCAGCGTCAGAAAGATGCGGCAATCAACGCTCAGATTGACCGCTTGATTGCTCAGGAAGTAGCCAAGGCGAGAGCCCGTGCTGCTGCCGAGGCTAAAAAGAAGGCCGCTGCCGCTGCTGCCGCCAAGAAACGTGCCGAGGAACTGGCTCGCAAGAAAGCTGCTGCCGAGGCTGCTGCCAGGGAGAATGCCCGTCGTATAGCCGAAGCCAAGGCGCGTGAGGCTGCTGCCGAAGCTGCCCGCAGAAAGGCTGCCGAAGAAGCAAGACTGGCTGCCGAGGCTGCAAGAAAGGCTCAGGAGGAGGCTGCTGCCCAGGCTGAGGCGAAGGCGAAGGCAAAAGCGCAGGCTAGGGCGCGTGCTGCTGCCGAGGCTGCCAAGCGTGCCGCCGCAGAACAGGCTGCCCGTGAGGCTGCTGCCGAACAGGCTGCAAGAAAGGCGGAGGCTGAAAGACAGGCTGCCGAGTTGAAGGCGAAGATGGATGCGGAACGCAGTACCCGTGAGATTGCCGCTGCAAAGAAGGAGGCACAGGAGGCTTCTACCTTGAGTTCGGTAGACCGCATGCTGAGCGGTGGATTCGAGGCTAACCGTGGCCGGTTGCCGATGCCTATCAGCGGCAGTTACCGTGTGGTGAGTCATTTCGGTCAGTATAATGTAGAAGGTTTGAAGGGTGTAACGCTCGACAATAAGGGTATCAATATCCAGGGCAAGCCGGGTTGTGTGGCTCGCAGCATCTACGATGGTGAGGTGAGTGCCGTCTTCGGTTATGGTGGCATGTGGAACGTGCTGGTCCGTCATGGTGCCTACATCTCTGTTTACTGTAATCTGAAATCGGTCAGCGTTCATAAGGGTCAGAAGGTAAGTACCCGTCAGGCTCTTGGTGCCGTGGGCTCTGATAACATCCTCCAGTTCCAGCTTCGCAAGGAGACAGCCAAACTCAATCCGGAGGCTTGGCTGAGCCGATAAAAGAAGTTTTATAAATATGAAGCATTCATGAAAAGATGTATAAATCGATTCATGCTCTGTTGGCTCCTCACCATACTGTTTGCTTCTTGCATTTATGACGACTACTCCGATTGCCCGCAAGAGAGCGACCGTAAAATGGTTCGGATTAATGTGGATTGGCATTTGTTTGATAAAGAGGTGCCTACTGGTATGACGGTCATGGTGTTTCCCTGGTCAGGTGGTGCTCCGCATACTGTCTTGACTAATGAGATAACTCATGCCGACTTTTCCTTAGAACCTGGAAAATATCGTGTATTGGTATTCAACCAAAGTACAACAGAGTTTGGTACACTCGACTTTCTAGGAATGGACTCTTACGAGACTGCACGAGCTGTGGTACAGCATGCAACATCGCGTTGGTACTCGCGTGGAGATGATGAACAGATAGGAGTTGAGCCCGAGTGGCTTGCCTCTGATAAACTCGATGAATTCGAGGTTTCTGAAGACTTTTCTGAGGTAACTTTAATTCCAAGGAATGTGCTTTCGCAAATTCATGTCAGCGTGAAAGTTCCAAGTATAGGATATCTGCGTTATGCGAGAGGATCCTTAACTGGTATTTCAGAAGGCTATCTGCTGGGACAGGGGAAGCCGCTTAAAAGCAAGGTGACTTATCTTCTGGAGTCCTGGACGAAAACGATAGATGTGAATGATGCGACTCTAGGAACGTTGAAGACATCGGTTAAATGTTTTGGTCTACCAGAAACCACCCAACCTGATGCAGACAACAATAAATTGTCTCTTTCAGCTTTGTTGATAGACAACAAGACGCAGATAGATCATCAGTTTGCGGTTGGAGATAAGTTTCAGAAAGACGATAATTCATCAGAGTTAGGTTATACGGTTACTCTTCATGTAGATGTTAAGGTACCTGAACCTTTGCCTGAGGTGAAGCCTTCGGAGGGAAGTTCTGGCGGTTTTGACGTCACAATCCAGGATTGGGGCAAACCTGAGGATATTGATATGGAACTGTAGAAATAGTAAAATGATAAGAATCAGATAAAGTTTTAGTAATTTAGTTAATTTAAAAATCACAATTGTTATGTATAAGAAAATATTTATGGGTATTGCTGCTGTGGCAGCGTTGACATTGGTAAGTTGTTCAAGCGAAGACTTGAATAGTCTTTCAGACAATTCTTCTAAGAACGAGGCTATCAGCTTTGATGGCTATTTGGGAAGAAGTGCTGTTTCTGTAAATGGTTCACGTGGTAGCGAGCTGAATAAAGATGCTCTTCAGAAATCAACTGAAGGTTTTGGTGTGTTTGGTAACTATAGCTCTGAAGGAACTGCAACTGCTTATGGTAAGAACTGGTTTGATAACCAGCCGGTTACTTATAAAACTTCTGCGTGGACATATGATCCTATTAAGTATTGGTTACCACAAGGCCATATTGATTTCTTGGCGTATGCTCCATATGTAGATGGAACAACGTTAAATAATACATCTATTAATTTTTCTGTAGCAGATCAGGTTGCAGACCAGAAAGATTTGTTGTGGGCTAATGCTGAGAATAAGACAAAGGCTGACAATCCTGTTAAATTTACTTTCAAACATGCGTTGGCTAAGATTGGGTATACCGTCAAAACAAGTGTTGCCGATGCTGGTACAACCATTACGTTGAACAAAATTACATTGGCAGGATCTGCTGATGGAACATCAAAAGCTTTCTGTCCAAAGGGTACCATAGATTTGTCTACTGGTGTTTGGACACCATCAACTTCTGATGAAAAGCTGAATTTTGAATGGTTTACCAATACCAGTGGTACGGAATTGACTACAGATGCAACTACTAATGCAGTAGATAATTTTCTCTTTGTTATTCCACAGGATTTCTCTGCTTCAGCAACTGATAAACTTTATGTTATCGTAGAGTACACTATAAAAGGCTATAATGGTGTAACGACACCAATGACAAATACGGTTTATAAGAAAATTGAACGGAAGTTCGAGCAGGGCAAGGCATATACCATCAACTTGACTCTTGGTCTGACTCCTATCGAATTCGATGTAACAACAGTTGAAGGTTGGGGAGATATCAATCAGGGCGAAATCAATTCTTGGAATTAATCGTATCGGGTAAAAATAAAGAATTAATAGATATAATAAGATGAAGTTTCTTCGTGTAGCCTTTTATGTTTTGATAGCACAGCTGGTATTATCTGGTTGTGCTGGCGAAGGCATGGAAGAAACTTCACCTTCATCTTCTGAAATCAACTTTGATGCTTATCTTGGTACGAATGCATCAACCCGTGTTAGAGAAACCAATCTTGCTTCTCTCAAGGAAACGTCCGGATTTAGTGTCTTTGCAAGGCACAAACATGCTGATGGGTCAATTTCTGATATGATGGATAATGAACACGTAACCTGGAAAGAAGATAGATGGGAATATACAAATATTCAATACTGGCCAGATAAGGATTCTGTGTATTTCTATGCCTATGCTCCTCATATTGATGGAGTAAAACTGGTTAAAGCCCCCGGGGAAAATAAAACCAATCCAACTTATATAGAGTTTAATTCTTCTGTTAATCCTGTAGATTTGGTGTGGGCAGTAAAAAAGAGAGAAGTACCAAAATCTCCGACTTCTGCCAGTAAAGTGGATTTTCAGTTTAAGCATGCTTTAGCCCGTTTGGCATTTGATATCACAGTCAATCAGAATTTAGAGGAAAATGGTGCTGTGGTAAAAGTTGAGGAGGTGAAACTGTATGGAAAAACAGATAAAGAAGGGGCTTTGGATGTCAAGGGCTACCTGAATCTGGCAGACGAAAGAGATAATGTGTTCTGTGGGTGGTCTGTTGTCAAAAATGAAAGTACAAGAGCGATTTATACTTGGACTTCTCCCGACACTGAAGATGGAGGCGACTTAAAGTTAACTGCTTCTCAGTTAGACCATACATGTGCAAAAATAAAAAATGCTTCCAATTCTTATCTCTATGTGATCCCTCAGGAAAAGAAAGAGGCATTTTATCTGCAGATTACTTATACGGTACAGCAGGGAACTTCTCAGAATACGGTAAAGGTAAAGAAAAATCTGTTAGATGTTAATAATCCTTTTAATTTTGAAAAGAGGAAGACATATCTCCTTCATTTGAAACTTTCGCTTGGTTCTACCAGATCTCGCTCAAGCGCTTCTGAGGACTGTTCTGTAACTATGTCTGTCAGTAGTATTCCGGAATAGCAAAGAAAGAACCTGAATGCGCTAGGACGTAGCGCTAATAATATATATTATTAAGTCAGAAAATAGAAGGCAATCGCTTGCAAATTGTGCAAACGATTGTCTTTTTTTTATGCTATTTATTCAACTTTTCTTCATCTGCTTTTCAAAAAGTATTCTTATTTTTGCCGACGAAATCTTATAATTCAAACTTAATACATTTTGTTTATGCAGAAATTTTATACGTTGATTTGTACACTGGTATTGCTGCTGAGCATGACCTTCATGGCTCCAGTTTCAGCACTTGCGGCAGACTATACACCAGTGGTAACGGAAAATGAAATCTCCGTGTTCTTGGAAACAAGTTATGACAATGCCAAGATTTGGGCCTGGAATGACAAGGTTAAACAGTTTACTACTGCTGCTTGGCCTGGAGATGCCATGACCAAGATGGGAACTAAAGATGGCAAGAATGTCTTTAAATGGACATATACAGCTGGTACTGAAATTCCTACTGGTGTGATTTTTACTCATGATGGTGAGCAGAAGCTGAATGGCGGTAATCAGGAATACGTTAACCACGGTTATTATGTTGACGGTAAGTATACCAAGACCATTGATACTGCTCCTGCAGGCAAGGTAAAGGTGTTCTTTGATAATGCAATAGAGAACCTGGAGAATGTATATTGCTATATTTATAACGGAACTGAAGCTTCGGTAGAATGGCCTGGTGTGAAGATGCTACTTGACGAAGAAACTGAGTATAACGGCAAGAAAGGTTATTATTCTTTGGAGGTTCCTGCTGCTTTCCTTACAGGTTGTTTCGTCATCAATAATGGCGAAGCAGGTTCAGCTCTTCAGGGAGAAACGGTTTATGTAAACGGTAAGGTTGTTACAGCCATAGAGAATACTACCATCACAGCTGTGAAGAAGACAACCGATGATGCCTGGTATTCTATCACAGGTGTCCGTATCAAGAAGCCTGCTCAGCCAGGACTCTATATTCACAATGGTAAAAAAGTAATCATCAGAAAATAATAGCAGAATATGAAAAAGACAATTAATTATGGTCTTCTGATGTTGGTGATGCTCTTCAGCATGGCATCCAACATCTTTGCAGACAACAAATATGGTCTTAAAGACAATATTCAGGATGGTGTCATCCTTCATTGTTTCGACTGGACGT
>ENA-OUOU01000258-OUOU01000258.1-human-gut-metagenome-genome-assembly--contig:-NODE-258-length-35979-cov-12.201759_pt1 | contig 35979 bp, 38 predicted proteins | sample MGYA00237936_ERZ548765 | MGnify/ENA primary metagenome ERZ548765 (study PRJEB26490, sample SAMN05356889) | human gut metagenome | biome: terrestrial biome; feature: human-associated habitat; material...
GGAATACGCGCCATAAGGCGGCGGACATCACCTGTCCGCCGCCTTATGGCTATTTAAGATGAAGTGTTTGCAGATCGGTCTCAGACGAACTGCGTGTCGATCAATCAGCCGTTTTTACGCTTGATGACCAGCGCGGTTCCGGTCAGCGACAGCAGGGCGCTTACGCCGTACAGCGCCACGCCGGCGTCAAAGGTCTTGGGAGAGGAAGTCGGCTTCTCATCGGGGGTAGTATGGGAGGAGCCGCTGCGGGTATAAATATTCTCAAAGGTCATCTTGCCTACCGCATCGGCATTGTTGATCGCATCATAAAAATCCCCGTTGTCTGTTGTCTCCATCCTGGCGGGGAAGATTTCCCCTTCGGAGCTCACAAACCACACCGCATCGGAATACGTCCATTTCGGAAGGCCATCGTTCACCTCACGGACGTAGAAGCCCTCGCTGACAAACTCACTGACCTTCCCCGCCGGGCCGCTGATGATCAGCTTGCCGTCATAGTCGCCCGCACCGTTAGTGGTGACGGCAGCGGTGTACTTCACACCCGTATAATAGGACAAGTCATGGGCATTCACATCACACACCGCGATCGTAAAGTCCGTCTTGCCGGGACCGGCATGGCCGCCCAGCTTCACCGTCTTGGTGAAGGGAACCTCAACGGTAGTAAGATTCTCGGTATAGATGTTCGTGAATTTAGCCGACTCTCTTGCATCAGTCCCAGGCAGATAGACATCAAGATCCATATCCCCGTCTCTCATGTCATATGTGAAGACCAATTCGTAGCTTTTAGTAGAATACTCCCATCCCGTCTTGCCATCGTTCTGCTCTGTCAGAAGGAAGACCTTTCTATACCGGGCAATATCCTCACTGCCCGAATTACTGCTGGAAATCCAGTGGTGCTCGGCAAAGTTAGACGCCGGAAGCTTGAATCTAAGGGTTTTTTCAACCGTATTGCCAGTAGCGGTAGATATCGTCAGGTCATCCAGCAATTCGATGCCATAGTAGGCAAGGTCATGCTTTGTTTCCCCCTCGTTTACCACATCCTCCAATACAAATTTGAAGGTTTCCGCGGGAGGCGCTACATTGCCCGTCTGCTCCACCATTTTCGTAATGGTAAGTTCCAAATTGACCGTGTCGGTGGGTACCACCTCCGCCGCCCATGCGGTGGCGGTCAGCCCCAGTGCCATAACCAGAGCCAACAGCAGGGCGAACAAGGTTTTTCTGCTTCTCTTCATGTGTTTTACCTCCATTATTCGTCGTTATTTTTCCGGCGCGCTCCGCGCCAAGTGAACAAAGCCAGGGCCGCCAGCGTGATCCCAAGGATCACCGCCAGCCCTTTCCAGCATTTACGCATGGCATCGTCTCCTTCCCGTGTTCACGCACGCGCATCACCCCCACTGGGGATAGAAATAAAGTACCGTGTCCGGCTCTATCTGAACGGGCAGATAGGAGCCGTGCTGTCCCTTGTCGATGGACAGATAGGTGTAGTCCTCAAAGGCCATGGGAACCTGCACGATGAAGCCATCGTGGATGATCCGTTCCGTCTCGCCGGGCGTGTATCTCTTGCCGCCGGTGCGGGTCAGATCCAGCATGATCACACCGGAGTATTCCCCGTTGCCGGTCAGTCCCCAGTCGCCTGTATAGACCTCCTCCGGTGTGACGAAATCGCTTTCGTACCACCAGGTGAAGGTCGCCGTGCCCCAATCGCCCTCCTGACTGCTGTTGGCGTGCAGCTCCAGAGTGGCCAGAGCGGGCTTATCCGTATTGCCATCCCACGCCCATACCTCCTGTGTCAGCTGGGAGCCTGTGGGGCACGTCCAGCCGATGTCGCTGCCGAAGCCGTCGTTCCCCTCCTGCGAGTAAAAGGTGAAGTCATAGGCCAGCTTCCGGTCATTCTCATAGTCGTAGGGCAGCGCCACGATTCCGGGGATGGGATACCAGCTCAGGGTATCGGGGTGGCTGTCGGTCAAGAGCAGCTCCGTGGTATCGGTGGGGACAGTCCCCAGATCGTTGGAGATGAACAGCAGGATCGGCTCGCCGCTCTCGCTGCGGTAGAGCACCTCAAGGGTCTCGTAGCCGCCCTTCGCCTCGTTCCACCGGACGCGGTTCACCGCCACGGTGGCGTTGGGGTCACGGGGCACCACGCAGAACAGGCTTCCGCTGTCGCCCACCACCCGCTCCTGCGGGATATTCCGAACAAAGGTATACTGGGCGCACAGCCCCGGCGCCGTATCGTTGATCCAATCCCGCAGCGGGATCGCCAGATCACTCAGCTTGCCGTCGATATCGCCGATATAGGCCACCGCGAAGCGCTCGTCCTGCTGCCGTTCATCCAGCTCCTGCCGCAGCAGGTCCAGAGAGTCATCGTAGGCCCCCGGCTCGCCGCCGTCCATACCGTCACCGTCCGTATCGCCTCTGTCAGGCGTATTCCCGCCGGCCGGCGTATTCCCGTCGTTGATGTTGATCGTCCCCACACCGGGTATCTCCACCTGACAGGCTGTCAGCGACAGCGTCATGGCCAAGGCCAGCAGCGCCGCCGCAAGCAGTCTGGCCAGTTTCTTTCCATTGTTGCGCATGACGTCGTCTCCTTCCTGCGTTTTGTTGTCACTTATCCCTGTGCGGGGTTAAACATGAGAAGCTCATAGGGGAACTGCTGGATGGGGAACCCGTAGGCGCCGCCTCCGCCGCTCACATTCAGCACCGGGAAGACATCGAAGGCCGCGGGTACCTGCACAGGGAACATACCCGACACCGTGGTGGGCGGCTCGCCCTTCGTATACTGCCGGCCGCCGCTGCGGGTCATGGTCAGATCTATATACTCTCCGCTGTCCGTCAGGGACCAGCTGCCCTCATAGATCTCCTGCGGATCGCCGTAGTCCTTGGTATACCACCATGTGAAGGTGATCTGCCCCGGCTCCGCGCCGCTGCCCTGTGTCAGGGACATGGTGGCCATGGCGGGCTGCTCCGCAAGATCGCCCTGCCACGTCCAGACGTGCGCGGCCAGCTGCTCCGCCGTAGGGGCCGTCCACATGCCGTCGTCGCCCACATCGCCGCCATCCATGCTGTCGTTTCCGGTGTAAACGGTAAAGTCGTAACCCAGCTCACGGCCGTCCTCAGAGGAGTAGGGCAGCGCCACTATACCGTAATAGGGATACCACTTCAGCGGCTCCTCCCCGCTGTTGGTCACGATCACCTCGGTGTCGGGATCGATAGACTCCCCCACGTCGGCGCAGGCAAACACCAGGATCGGCTCGCCGCTCTCGCTGCGGTAGAGCACCTCGACGTTATCATAGCCGCCAGTCTTCTCGTTCCATTGGATGCGGTTCACCGCCACAGACGCATTGGGATCACGGGGCACCACGCAGAACAGGCTGCCGCCGCTGCCCACCACCCGTTCACGGGGAATATTCCGGACGAAAGGATACTGGGCACACAGCTCCGGCGCCGCTTTACTCACCCACTCCTGTATCGGAAGCTCAAAATCGTCCGGACCGCCTGCCGCGCTGCTGATGTAGGCCACCGCGAAGATATAGTCCGGCACCTCTGCCATATTCTTCCGCAGCAGGGCAAGGGAGTCGTCATTGTCGTTTCCCGTATGGATCGTATGATCACTGCCCATATCGTCGCCCGTATTGCCGCCTGCGTGGCTGCCTGTGTTGCTGCCGTCGTTGATATTCACGGTTCCAATGCCGGGAATTTCTATCTGGCAGGCTGTCAGCGATACCATCATCGCCAGAGCCAGCAGCAGACAGAGAATGGGGTTCTTTTTCATCGCTTCCTCCTTCCGCCGCGTAGTACTAGTACTTACCGCTGGAGCCGGAGCCGCCGCCGCCGGAGTGGCTGCTGCTGTCGCTGTCGCTGTCGCTGGAAATTTTCCGGCGGGTCTCAGTGGTGTGGGTATAGTGGTCATACTGCTCCGTCAGATTGAGTCCCTCGGCGGTCACATAGGCGTCCGCCTCCGCGCCCTGACGAACGGACTTCATTTTTGCCTTCAGCATCAGGCACACCAGCAGCGCCAACCCCAATCCGATGCCCAGTGCCAGAGGCAGCACCTTGATCAGCGGCTTGCGGACAGGATGTCCCTGGGCGGCCCGCTCAAAGAAGTCGGCGCAGGTGGACAGATAATCCTCATAGCCGCCTCGATAGTCGTCATCGGCAAAGTCGTCCAGAAAGGCGTCCTCCAACAGCGTTCGGGCATATTTGCCCACCATGCTGTTGGCATAACCGTCCCGGATGTACAGGCCGTAATCTCTGCCCCATGTGCTTTGCAGGAGCAGGATGCCGTCCCGGCCTTCTCCGATACCAAAGTCGTTTTCATTATAGATATTGGCCGCCGCGTCGTAGGGATCGCTGCCGTAGTCCTCGTAGTCTTCCACGGTGACGATATACACGGCGCATCTATACCGCCATGAGATCTCATCGGCCAGCATCTCCAGCTCCAGCCACTCGTCCTCGTTCAGCAGGCCCGCCGTGTCGTAAATGAAGATGTCATCCTCGGTCTGCTCCGCCCACGCGGGAACCATCATCGTCAGCACCGCCAGCAGGGCCAGCAGACATGTCAGAATTCTTTTTTTCATCTCAGCCGCCCTCCTTACATCAGCATCAGTATTGCCGCCGCGATGGCACTCACCGGTGCGGCAATGGCGGCGAAGATGGCCCAGAACTTACCCATATCCGTAGGCAGATCGCCCACCAGCTTTCCGGTCTGTCCGTTCATGGCGAATAGGAAATCCTTGCCGTTCCACTTGGTGTGCAGCATCCAGACGGGCAGCAGGGCATAATGCACCTTGCCGCGGCGCAACCGGATATCCTTGCCCTTGGTGATGCAGGCGTCGTACTGCGTAGTGGTGCGGCGCAGCGCGCCCTCCAGCGAGGCGGCGCAGCGTCCGTCCGCCCGCTCGCAGCTCTGTTCCACCGTTACATCGTACTTATCCGCCAGGAAACCCGGCAGATACGCCGTAGAGAAGGCACGCAGCTCCTTGTAATCGTAAGGCTCGATAGAGTCCATGTGGTCGTCAGGCATCTTACTGGACGCGTCCACCGGTACCTTTTCAAAGGAAATGGAGCCGCCGCGGCGCACGTCATAGTGTTCCGTCTCGGTGACCTCGTAGTCGCCGCTTTCGTAGACGTGGGTGATATGACCCTCGTAGTCCACGGTGCCCTCTGCCTGACCGTCGAACATCCAGAAGGGGACATACACGCCCTTGATCTCCTCAATATGATTGCCATTGGTGAACGCTTTTGGCAGCAGGGGCTTGCCCTTATAGTGGTTCTTCAGGGCGGCCACGGCGTCCTCCTTGCTGAGCTTGAAGGGCAGGACGAAGTCCGGCTTCAGCGCACCGCTGAACTGGCCCGGAACCACGGTGGGATTGCCGCAATAGGGGCAGGAGGTGGCGGCGGTGGAGGCGTCGCAGATCAGCTCCGCGCCGCAGCTGGGGCAGGAATAGGCCTTCATGCCGTCGGCCTCCGCGCCCCAGTCGCTGTTGAGGCTGGAGGTATCCCAGCCCTGGGACTCCATCTCCGCCATTTTCTGGCGGTTCTGTTCCGCCTTGGCGTTAGCCTGCTCCGTGGCGGCCACGGCCTTGGCCTCTTTCTCCGCGTACAGAGCTTCGATCTGCGCCACGTCATATTTCGCACCGCAGAAATCGCATTCCAGCATACCGGAGGCGCCTGCAAAGTGCAGGGGGCCGGTACATGCCGGGCATTTATAGTTGGTAATTTGGGATGCCATGATTCTCTCCTTTCCGCTACGGGAGCGGCTTTGGGCCGCTCCCGTGGAAAATGGCGTTCAGATAATACGGTCAGCCAGTGTCGATCAGAGACTGAGGTTATACGCGCCGGCAGCGATCAGCTTGCCGTTGTCGCCGAAGAACAGGGACAGGCAGCACGCGTCATCCTCGGCGGCGTACCAGGTGTATACACCGCGCTGGTACTCCTCTTCATACCGATACTCGGAGCAATCCACGCCGATATGCTCCTTCAGGTCCGCATAGGTCAGCTTTGACTGTGCATCACTTTCAGTGAAGTAGTTCAGACCGCCCAGATAGGTGAAGAATGTCTCGTTCAGCACTTCCAGCGTTGCTCTGTCAGAGGTCACGGTCTGTGTATCCGTGGATTTCATATCAATGCCGGGCAGAGCGCCGCCCTTATCGCTGCTGCCGCCGCCACCGCCGCAGGCAGTGAGGGACAGCGTCATCAACATGGCCAATACAAGTGCAATCGATTTTTTCATGATAGGTTTCCTTTCTTTTACATCGTCAGTTGTTATTCCGTCCAGCTATGGCAGGAAGGATCAGTGCAAAGGTGCGCCGCAGTTCTGGCAGAATTTCTCACCGCTGCTCTTCACGCCGCAGCTGGGGCAAAAAGCGGGAGCGGCAGCGGTCTGCTCCGGCTGCTGCGGGGCAGGCTGCTGAGGGGCAGGCTGCCGAGGGGCCGCATACTGCTGGGGTTGCTGAGGAACAGGCTGCTGAGGGGCCGCATACTGCTGGGGCTGCTGAGGGGCAGGCTGCTGAGGGGCAGGCTGCTGGGGTGCCGTATACTGCTGGGGCTGCTGAGGAACAGGCTGCTGAGGGGCCGCATACTGCTGGGGCTGCTGGTAGCCCTGCTGAGGCGCGGCGCCATAGGGACCCTGCTGGGGCTGCTGGGAATAGGGATTCTGATAGGGCTGCTGGGAATAGCCGCCCTGCTGATAGGGATTGTTCTGATAGGGAGCCGCCTTGACAGGAACGCCCTGATATGTTTCTTTGCCGAAAGCCAGCAGGGGGATGAAGATGTAGGGCAGGAAAACCAGTCCCGCCGCAAAGCCGCCGCTCTTGCCGAATGCCCTGGCCAGCCGAACCTGTGTCTGGATGCCCAGAATGATGTTGTAGATGGGGATCAGCAGCAGCAGGAAGCGCATACCGCTGCCCCAGGTGATATCAAACAGCACATAGAGATTGTAGAAGGGAACAATGGCCGCCCAGCCGGGCTTACCGGCTTTCCGGAAAACGATCCACATGCACACCAGAACGAACACGCACAACACGAGAGAGATAATGGTGGGCAGCGGGTTAAAGGTAGGGGGACTGCTGTAAGTGTAATAATCGTAGTAATCGTTCATTGTTTTCTCCTTTCCTAACGCTATCACCGGCCGGCAGTATGCCTGCCGGCTGACGGTGATCTGTTGTTGTCACAGGGGCGTTCCCCGGTCCTGACAGAAGCTCTTGCCGCCGCGCTTCACGCCGCATAACGGGTAGTGATCCGCCTGCGTCTGAGACTGCCGGGCAACGGTGCTCTTACTCCTCCTCTGCCGGAGCATACTCCGCGGACGTGCCTATAAGGAGCTCCCGCAGGAGCGTCCTCAGGGCGTCCTCATACTCGCCGTTGTATTCTGCCGTGAAGATCTCGTCCTCTCTCTGGCTGGTGATGCAGAGGTAGCTCTCCGCCCCGTCAAGGACCAGCATCCCCTCCGGCAAGGCCGTGGGCGGCTGATGCCAGTTCTCCCGCAGGCACGCCTCCACCTCCGCCCATTGCTCCGGCGTCAGGGGCGCGTCTATCCGCTCTACCCTTTCTCGGCTGCCCTCGGTGTCAATGCACCATCCGGAGACGGTATACGCGCCGTCCGTCTCCTCCAGATCAAAGTGGAAGCAGTCGTCGTAGTTCGAGGCGCTCTGCGACCAGCGGATGCTCTTCAGCGTGTCGCCATCCCGAAAGGCGTTGGCGAACTCGTTCTCCATGCCGCCGCCGTCCGTTATCCGGTCGGTGACAAAGTGCTTATAAAGGCCCGAGATCGTGATACCCACCACAACACCCGCGATAAGAATGGCGATCATCTTCTTCATGGCTTTAGGGGCGAGGCTGACCGCAGTTGGCGCAGAACTTGCCCTTGTTGACCGTTCCGCATGCGCACGTCCACTCGTCGCTGGCGGGCTTGGGCTGGCCGCATTCGGCGCAGAACTTGCCGGTGTTCACCGCGCCGCAGGCACATTTCCACTCGCCGGCGGGGGCGGGCTTGGGCAGGCCGCACTCGGCGCAGAACTTGCCGGTGTTGCCGCTGTGGCCGCAGGAGCAGGTCCATCCGGCGGGAGCGGCAGGTGCGGGCTGCACCGCCTGCTGGGCCTGTTGCTGCTGGCCCATGGCAAACAGGTTCTGAGCGTTCATTCCGCCGGCCTGACCGGCCATTCCCATGCCCATAAAGGCCATAGCGGGGCCGGCAGCCGTGTTGGAGGCCGCCATCTTCATGGCATCGCCCTGACTGCCCACCAGATGAGCGGCGGCGCGGGTGGGATCCATGAAGGCCGCGTTCCGCTGCAGCTCCTTCAGCATCTTCTCATCTTCCTCGTCCGCCGTCACACTGGACACGCCGAAGGAAACGATCTCGATACCACGCAGGTCACGCCACTTTTTACTGAGGACCTCGTTCAGTGCGTCTGCCAGCTCCATGGTATGGCCGGGCAGCTGAGAGTAACGGATGCCATCCTCGCCGATCTTGGCAAAGGCGGGCTGGAGGGCGGTCAGCAGCTCGGTTTTCAGCTGGCCGTCCAGCTTGTCTCGGGTATAGGCCTCCGCCACGTTGCCGCACACATTGGTATAGAACAGGGCGGGATTGCAGATGCGATAGCTGTACTCGCCGAAGCAGCGAATGCCCACATCAATATCAATACCGGCGCGTTGATCCACCACGCGGAAGGGCACGGGATTGGCGGTGCCATACTTGTTTCCGATCAATTCCTTGGTGTTGAAGTAATAGACACGCTGATCCTTGGGAGCCTCACCGCCGAAGGTGAAGCGGTTGGCCATGTTGTTGAATACGTTTTTGATGCCTTCGCCCAGATCGCCCACGAAAATGGACGGTTCGGTGGACTGGTCATAGGTGTACTCGCCGGGCACGGCGCACATATCCACGATCTTGCCCTGATCCACGATGAGCATGCACTGGCCATCGGCCACCGCGATGACGCTGCCATTGGAGATGATGTTGTCGCTGCCCTTGGTGTTGCTGCTGCGGCCGGAGGTGCGCTTCTGACCCTTGACAGCCATCACGTTCTCGGGCAGTGCCTCGCAATAAAAGTATTCCTTCCACTGGTCAGCCAGTACGCCGCCCGCACTGCCCAATGCCGCTTTAATCAGTCCCATAGTTATGTAATCTCCTTTTCTCTGTATTTATTTCCACCTATAATGGAAAACCGTTGCTATTCCTCGATCCACCGGCCGTCCGACCGCTCGCAGCTGACGAACCATACCATGGCTGAATCCTTCACATAGCGGTACAGCTCCAGATCGTTGTTGTCGATGACGGTCACGGTGTACTCCACGTTCTCCGGGCCACCCACCAGCTCCGCGTACCACTCCTCGTTGGCGCAGCCGTAGTACATGGGCCCCTTGTGGAACTCCACGTGCAGCCCATCCAGCTTTTCGTGGTTGCCATAGCTGTCGGTATATTCGTACCATGCGCCCATGCTCCATGTGCCGTGCCCGTCCTCGGTCACGCCGTCGGCGCTCATGAACGTCAGCGTCAGGGACATTTCCTCGTCCGCCAGCTTATACCGATCGCCCTCGATCTCGCCCTCCACGCCGGCCCACTCACCCTCCAGATACCGCCGGTACTTTTCCATGGTGTAGTCCGTGTTGCCTCCGGAGGGCTCCTCATCTCCGCCCACCGGGTCGGTCACATCCACCGGGTCGGTGTTGCCGCCGGGCAGGGGCGGTGTGTCTATCGTGGTGCTGCCGTTGTTCTCCGGCTGCCCGCGGGGGATGAACTCCACCTGACAGGCCGTCAGGCTCACCGCCAGCGCCAGAAGCAGCGCCAGCGGATACCACCGCCGCTTCACGGCTCAGGCCCAGGGGTCCTGGGCGGCCGGGATGCGGATGCCGCTGAGGGGACTGGAATACTCCCACAGGAACCATTCGCCGGTGGAGGGCTTCTGCCGCAGCTTGATGGGGCGGGGAGAGTCCGCGCCGGGTGTGGCGATGAACAGGCGCAGATAGCCCGGCTCAATATCCTGCGGACGGGGATCGGCCAGCACGTTCAGCACATAAGGCTGGGTAGGCACATAGCTGTTCTGAGGCGTGGCTCCGGCAAAATACGCCAGCGGCAGATATTCCTTGCCCCGCAGACGATCCCGCAGGAACTGGCTGTCATAGGGGGTCATAGGACGGGGCCCTCGCAGGAGGTTCATGGCCTCCACACCTTCATTGGGGTTTTTTACATACAGGTTCAATGCGCACAGGAAGCCCGCCACCACCTCGTCCGGGGTGTTCAGGGACAGGTTCCGGAACTCTGCCAGCGAAGCGGGCAGTGCGTTCAATGTCACTTGCATATCTCGTCCTTCCTTTCTCTGATTTCCGTACCGTTCGTCAGTTGTCGCCTCTCACGCTGCTGGAGAAGGTGGCGGCCGTGTAGAACTCGTCGCCGTCACGCACCACGAAGTACAGCACGTAGTAGTCACCCTCGCCGTTGTACCAGCCGTAGGCGTGCTTTTCACTGTTCCAGCTCTTCTCATCCATACCGGTATGGGGGATGCCGTCCTCGCCGCCCAGCATGGCCTTGATGTCGTCATAGGTCAGCTTCGAGGACTCGGCGGAACCCATGTCCCACAGTTCCTGACGCACCTTCTGCATGGTGGCCAGATCCGCCCGGCCGGTGGCATCGGGATTGGACTTGCCGTACTCGCCCTCGCCGTTGGAGGTGGTGCGCTCGAAGGGATAGTTCTCCGGCAGACCGCCGTTGTCGCCGCCGTCGGGGATGGCAGCGGCGTCGCCGCTGCCGTTATCGGGGATCAGACTGGTGTCGATCTCAAAGGTGCTGGCGATCTCCATAAAGGTCATGCCGCGATAATACTCCACGGCGCTCTCCGGCATGGGGATGTAGTCCTCGTCTGTCCAGTTCTCGTCGTCCAAATGCCGCAGGTTGGCCAGCAGGCTGATAGAGCCGTCCACCAGGTCGGAATCCACCTCGCAGCTGACATACAGTGCGCCGGTCTCGTCCACGGACAGGATGCCGTCCTGCATCTCGCCGCCCATGAACGTACCCCGCAGCTCCAGACCGGTGTCGTCATCCGGCACGACGCGTGCATACGTGTCGATAAAGTTGAAATCGTTCTCTCCCTCCAGATACATGGCCAGCCAGACCTGACAGTCTCCGTTCCCGTCGAACACCAGCCGCGCCAGGATCTCATGGGCGGTATCGTTCAGCTCCTCGAATGCGCCGGTGGCGTCCGTGAGACCCGCCATGCCGTGCCAGTCGCCGCCGTATACCTCGGCAAAGTCATCCAAAGACATTTCATCCGCGCCGGTGTTCCCGCCGGTGCTGCCTCCGCTCTTACGGAACGTCAGCTGCAGATCAAAGCCGAAGTAGTCATTCACCGTGATCAGGCCGTCCTTCAGCGTACAGTTGCAGATCGCTCCGTCCCTGTCCAGCGTCAGGGCGCCGTCCTTATCCAGCTTCCAGTCGATGGTCGTCGGGTCGCCGTCCAGCATAAAGCAGCCCGTACCGTCCTCTTTCAGCTCAATGTAGTTGTCACCCAGATCATACACCTCGTCCATGGGCACCCACTCATCGAAGGACAGGACCGTCTCACCGATGTACTTGCCCACGGCGGGGTTTGTCTTGCTGGCGCCCTTACCGCCGCAGGCCGCCAGCGTCAGCGCCATCACCAGCGCCAGAAGCAGCGCCGCAGGCTTTCTCAATCTTTTCATCATGTCTCCTCCTGTTTTTTTAGTGTTTCTGTGTTATCTTTACTCTACATTATATTGGCACGTCTCACTTGAGGCGGAGGCCGCATTCGGGACAGTAGGCGGGGATTTTTTCGTTTGCCGGCTGCCAGCCGCAGGCTTCGCAGGTCAGCGGCTTCTCCATGCCGCAGCTGGTACAGCAGCCGCCCTCATTCTCTGCATGGCAGGCGGGACAGCTCCACGCCGCGGGCGGCGGTGTTTGCGGCTCGTAAGAGAAGCTCACATCCTCCTCGCTGCACGCAGCGCCGTCTCTCGTCAGCCATTTCAAGCCGCTGTCGTCACTGTACCGGATGCGGAAAGCGTTTTCCTTGTGATTGAACGTCAGGCCGCTGAACGTCCCCGTCATAAGGATTCTCTTGTGCTCCTGCGTCAGCTTCACGCTTCCGGTCTGATACACCCACATATCGGACTCGAAATCCAGCTCGCCGTCCACAAACACCTGTATGCGGGAGCTCTCCAACGGGTCGCTGCTCTCCACCTCCATGACGATGCTGCCGTCCCGGCTCTGCCACTTCCCCGCAAAGGGGCTCTGATCCTCCGGCGTATACATCATGCCGGGGCCGTCCACCATACCGCCGGTTACAGGGCCGCGTTTTTTACCGCAGCCCAGCGTTCCGAAAAGCATCATGACCAGCAGCACACCTCCTATCCAGCCCTTCCATTTCATAGGCGGTTCCTCCGCTTCAGCCGTGTTTTGTGAATGAGCTCTCTACCGGCTCGCCGCTCTCCTGTAAGAACGCCGCACAGTCCGTACACAGGTCAATATCCTCGCCCAGCAGGAAACACCGGTCACAAACCAGCCGTTTGCAAATGGGACACAGGCTGAAATGCTCCAGCGCCTCTGTGGCGGCCCACTCGAAGGCTTCCTCTCGCTCCCGCCGGTACAGCGCCTGAAAAATCACGCGCTTTCCTTCGCTCTCCGGCTGCATCCCCGCCTTGGAGAAGCACACCGGCTGACTTTCCCAAAGGAAGCCGCATACCGCACAGCGCAATGAAAACTGAAACCTTTCCATAGAGGATCTGTCCTCCATGGACGCTTTAATGATGCGGCGCATTCCAGTCCCTCCTTGCTTACGTCGCAGTTCTTTCCCGTACTCACGCTCAGCTATATACACACTTATATGTGGTTTTACGTAAAATTTCTATTACCCAAAGGGTGAATTTTGCCGGCAAACGTGAAAATCGCCCTTAGGCGTAGACAGAGTGCACAATCCAATGTGACTTGGATTGTGCACTCTGCTATCGTCTTTCTTATCTTTTCAGCAGCTCACCACTGCGGCCGCAGCTGGCGAACAGTTCAATATACACCTTCAGCTCATCGAACGAATCTACCTCCATCTTTCGGTACAGATTGCGGTTATGAGTCTTTACCGTGCTGGCGCTGATATGTGCCAGCTCAGGAATATCCTTGACGGTATAGCCGTCCATATAGTATTGCAGGATGGTACGTTCCATGCCGGTCAGCGTACCCGCCCTCTCCGCAAAGCCGCACAGCCGCGCCTCCACATCGGGCGGCAGCGCGCCCGCCGGCCGGGTGCGGATCATGGTCAGCAGCTCGTCGATCTCCGAAATACCGGAGGCCACCACCTCCGTTGTGCCGCCTCTGACCGCCGCAAGGCTCTCGTTGATGGGCTTGACGAAGCGGCGGGACAGCACGGTTGCGGCAACCAGCATTGCCAGCAAAAAGAATACCGATCCCAAAAACCATGCGATCCGCGAGCTGCGTTCATAGCTGCGGAAGGCGTTGGCTGTCACAAGCGTCACCACAGCAAGCGGAACGCCGTCCGAGGTGACGGCGTCCAGCAGCCGGTGCCGCCCCAGATAGGACTCCTTGCCATCGGCGTAGACGGTATAGTATTTCCCCGGCTTGATATGCAGCGTACCCTCGGCCGTCAGGCGCGTGCCATTGGTAGCGCCCAGCATAGCCCCCGACAGATCGAGCTTGTCGCCGTCGATGGGCGCCAGCAGGGTCAGCATATTGCCATAGGCGCTGGACACGGTATCGTGGGAAAGGCTGAAATAGAGGTCGCTGATCTCCATGCCGCAAAATCCCCGCGCGGTGCCGCTGCCATCCAGGATCGGCACGCACAGAAGCGTCACATATTCCCATGTATCCAGCAGTTCTGTACGCTTTACCCACAGGCTGCCCTCCGCCGGGCGCTCGACCCGACTGGCGGAAACCCTCTCGCTGCCGGGGATCAGCGCGGTATTCAGCTCTGGATTCCAGCGGTTGTGCATCTGAAGCCGTAACCCCCGCGCCGCTTCTGCCGCGCCGCGAAAGCAGACCGCATCCTGCTCCGAGGCCACCGTAGGCTGAAGCCCTGTATAGCGCAGATACAGTCCCGCCCTGAGCACGTCCGCGTTGGGCAGTTCTGTGTTGGCGGTCACATTCAGGCAGAAGAATATCCCGCTGCACGAGGCGGCGCTCAACGTACTGCTCAGCGGCGCGTACAGCCGTTTTTCCAGCTCCGCGATGGTGGCCGGGTCATCGTTGAGCGCGTCAAAGGGAATGCCCTTGGCCGCAAGGAAGGTGTCCAGCTCCCGTCCCAGCTTTTCCGATATGGCCACGCTGTGGGCTGTCAGCTCATCCATCTGCGCATCCAGTGCCGCATATGTATTTTTCTGCTGAATGTCGAGGGCGCTGGCCAGCTGCCGTGCAGGATGGGACAGCACGCCCGTGGCCATCAGGATAGACAGGATGGCCGCTACCAGCAGCAGCGCCATTATGAACCAATACAGCACCAGCCGCACAGCCATACTGCGGCTGGCTGCATACGAATTTTGAATCGCATTCCGAATCGATCGCATGTGCCTTCCTCTTTCATGTGCCGTAATCCAGCTTAAAACTCTCTAAAGTCTCCCAGATCAGGGCGTCCAGCGTATTGCCGCCCTCCAGATACTGTGTCCGGCCTGCCGTCAGCTTCAGCCGTGCCAGATTCTCAAACCGCGTCTCCAGATCCAGATAATTCTCCATCTGCGGCGGGTAGTAGAAGGTATACGCCTCCTGCGTTTGCAGATATGTCTCATACAGCGACACATACAGCGGGTTGCTCAATTTTTCCACGGCATCGGGCAGATATTTCTCAAATGCCTCCTGCGTCACCGGCATGTAGCCCAGGCTGGTGACGAATTCCACGTTGCATGCCGGCTCGGTCAGCCATTTAAGGAACGTGATGCACGCCTGCTCCCGTTCCGGGGTAGACTTCACGGTACACATTCCCACGCCGCGCTGCATCACCAGCTTGTCGCCCCCTTCAAACACCGGGCAGGGCATGGAGGTGATCGTCACCTTTTCCGAGGTGTTGTCCGGATACGTCACCGTGTCGGAATAGTAAAGCACGCTGGCGGAAGATGCCACAGATACCACCACATCTCCGGTGCGAAGCGGTTCCGTGGCGTACCCGTCGTACAGCCACAAACCGCCCGTCAGACCTGCCCGGGCATACGGCTCCCAGGCCCGTTCGAATCCGGGACCAAACCTGACGCCGTCATTCTGAAAAAAGTCCTCGCCCAGAGACTCCACGCCCACCTGAAAATAATTGAAGTGGTAGTCGTGGACAAAGAAGCATTTGCCGGTATCCGCAGCGTACTGCTCTGCCAGCGCGTAAACGCCCTCCCATGTAGTCAAATCGTCATAGCTGGCGCCGGACTGGGCTGCCCACCGGTCAAACAGCGTCCGGTTGACAAACAGCACCTCCGTGGATTTGGCAAGGGGCAAAATCGCCTGCCGCCCGCCGATCATCCCCTCCTCACGAAAGGCAGGGATAAACGCCGCCAGCTCCTCCTCGCTGAAATAATCCCGATAGTCCACCAATATGCTCTGATCCGGCAGAGCCAGCACCGTCTTGGGATAGGATACGAACATATCCGGCAGCGACGGTGCGCCCGGGTCGCTGTTGGCGGCGGCCAGCACGCTTTTATGAATACTGCCGCTGTTGCTGACCAGCTCCACCTTCACGCGGATGTTCTGCTTTGCGCCCACGGTGCTGTTGAACCGCTCGATCAGGCCGTTCAGCGGGGAATCCACCTCGCCGCCATAGACGTGCCACAGCGTTACGGTCAGTGGTTCCGCTTCCTTTTCCTGCGTGCATCCTGTCACCAACAGGAGCGCCAGCGCCAACAGGCACAAAACGATTCTTCTTTTCATGTTAGAGTCTCACCCTTTCGTGAAAAATACCGCGTAATAAGGTGTCCCGGCTGCCTGCGCCGTCAAAGCGTACCCGGCGCACCATCTCTGCAGGCGGCAGGGCGAAACGATCCCTGCCGCCTGCGGAAGGCGAATTTTACTTCTCTCCTCTGCGCTTTTTGCCAACGACCCATCCGCTGCCGCTCAGCGCCAGCAGGGACAGCCCTGCATACAGCGCGATACCCGCATCGCCCGTCTTGGGGGATGTAGCGGTATTCTCTGCGCCGCCGTCCGGCTTGGTGTCCGGTCTGCCGCCGTGCCGCGTGGGGATCTCTGTTTCATTGCGCTCAAAGCCGCAGACGGTGCACTCCTCGTGCTTCGATCCGGTTTCAGTGGCGGTGGCCGCCTTGTCTACCTTCCACACGAAGGTATGGGACGCCAGATCCTTTGTGCTGGCATACAGATCCGGACAATCCTTGTCGGTGCACTGGTGCCAGTGGCTCTTCGCGTCCGCATACCACGAGCCGCCATCGTAGGTATGCTTATGATCTCCCTCATACGGCTTCACTTCGATGGACTGCCTGACCTTGATATTGCTGCTGCCGCTGCCATCGTCATACTGGATCGTCACATCCGCCTGCCCCTGAACGAGCTTATCCCCGCGGAATATGATATAGTTGGTAATGGGTTCGCTGGTACCATCTTCGTAAACCGCAGTGACCACCATGCCCGTCGGGTTGAACTTGTCGCCGGCCATGTACTCGGTCTTGGCAGGCTGTGTTGTGATCTCGATGCGTTCCACCTTCTTGACGACCTTCAGCACCTCAAGCTCGTGGAGCACCCGCATATCGCCAGCCGATGGATTCTCAAAGACGCTTACCTCTTTCCCGTTTACGGTCACCTTATCCTCTGTAAGCCCGGTGTAATTGCACCCTGCAACTTTGCCGAGGAATATCTCGATCGCATACTTCGTATCGGCCTGAAAAGTCCCGGAGGTCAGATCATCCCAACTGCCCGCAGCATTATACTGTTTGATTTTAAATGATTGGATCGTAACCCCCGTCTCCATTTTCGTGACCGCGACAGCGGATACATCTGCATTCAGTGCATACCCGGCAACCGTCAGAGGCAGCGAGGTGATCTGCGAATTTGCCAATTCTTCAAAGCCGTTGTTCACGTAAATCGGTTCAGATACAGCATTTTCATACACCCACACCAGCTTGCTTTCGTTGTAACCTCCGCCGGGGTACGTCACATAATCCAACCGATAGTCGTCTATGTCATCATGTGCGGTTTCCACCACGAGATACTTGTACCCACTGGTAACCTCCATCAAGCCTTCACCGGTTCTCCCATCCGCTCCGATGGTGATGACCAGGGGCGTAGACTGATATGAGACCCCACCCGGTAATACCATACCAACCTTGAAGGTAAACGTCTTTCCTTCCGCGCTGACGCCATCAGGCAGGCCTATCACCTCTGTGCGAACTCTCAGCGTACCCGTTTCATCCTCCGCTGCATGCGCCGTTGTGGGCGCCAGACACAGCACCATACAAAGGGCCAATATCATGCTGAGCCACTGCTTTTTCATGATTTCTGCCTCCTAAATACTTTTATCCGTTAAACGCGGCAAGGGCCGCGTCTGCCCGGCGGATCCACTCGGTACGGTCGCCGTAGACCGCCGCGTCCAGCGAGTTGATGGCGGCGGCCGCCTTCTCTCCGGCGTCCTCCTCACCCCGCATGGCAGCGCTGAGTCCGGAGGCCATGTCCTTGATGGCGGTCATCTGCTGCTTCCACGTGTTGGCGGCGTTGCCCAGCGTTTTCTGCACGCCGAAGAGCGTATCGAAATACTTGCTGAGCTTTTCATACTCCTTGAAGTTGTTCACCTCGAGGTTAAAGGCGTTCATGCCCGCGGTGTTGATAAAGACCATCCGCACCGTCGACTTTTTCTCGGTTTTGTCACCGTTTTTCACCATCTGCTCCTCATACTTATAGTTCCGCAGATCGGCGATGCGGTACACGCAGGCCCGTGTGGTCTTGCCGAATATCAGGATCTTGTAGTCCACCTGTGTAAAGGCCACCAGCCCGATGTCCTCCGCCACATACAGGTTTGCGCCGAAGCGTGTCAGCTTCTGGTTCTTATCCTTTGTCTTCAGACGGGGCACAAAGTAGTGATCCCACAGCTTCGTCCCCCGCGCCACCTGATCCAGATGCGCCTTCACGCCGGGCAGATTGCCATGCACATAGTCGTACACCTTGAAGCCACTGCTCCTGCAATTCTTTCGGCAGATGCAATTGCCGTCCGCCAGCTTCTGGGTCTGCATCAGGTTGATGTCCGCGCCGCAAATTCCACACTTGTTCGCCATAACATTTTCTCCTTTCCGTCGTTGCCCGATTCGGCAGGTTCCTGTAGCTGCTTATGAAATATCCCATTGCGGGCTCTTTCCTTCACATGGCATAGATCTGATCCATCAGGTACTCGGCAGGCATGGAGCCGTAGAAAAACTGATCGATCAGCCCGTCCTTCTTGGCGTCCCGGATATCCTTTGCCGTCTGCCGTTCGGTGTTGGCATCCACTATCAGCGCGATCTTGCAGTTGGGACACAGCGCCTTTACCTCGCCGCGCAGTCTCAGCCTTTCGCCGAGCTTCCACGGGGCATACCCTGTCACCTCCATCACAAGCACAAAGGGCTCGTATATCTGGCACAGCTCCACGGTGTCCCTTGGGGACTCTGCACGGATCACCTCGATATCGTAGTCAGAGCTTTTGAAAGCGGCCGCCACAGCGTCGGCAAACAGATAATTCTGCATATCGATCACAATTTTACGCATTGAGCCATCCCTCTTCCCTTTCCTGTATATCCGACGGGTTTGCCGCGTCCCATTCTATGCCGCTATTGTAGCACGGAAAAGCGGCCCTGTCTGTCCACAAAAGTGAGGACAGACAGGGCCGCTGATTGCGGATGATGCTGTGAATGCACGTATTCCAGTTCAGTTTTCTTCCGCCGTGCCGAACAGGCTCCCCGGCACCACCAGCCGCTTGCTGACAGCGGCAACCATCAGCCGGTTGCGGTTGGGGTATCCGGTTTTCTCCAGCATCCGGTTGATATAGGTGCGCACTGTGGATTCCGCCACGTTCATCCCCGCGGCGATCTCGGCGTTGGTCTGCCCCTCACAGAGCAGGCGCAGCGTCTCCAGTTCCTGATCGGACAGGCCGCAGGAAAGAGTGTTCCCCAGCTGCACTGCCGGCGTGCTGTCCGGCCAATAGTTCTTTCCGGAAAGCGTCCCCTCGATCACGCCAACAAGATCGCCGGAAGGGGAATCCTTATACCAGAAGCTGTCGGCGCCGATTTTTCTTGCCCGCGCCAGAAACCGCCCCTCCAGCATGGAGGTCACCATCACAATTTTGATCCGGGGATAGATCTTCTTGATCTCCTCAGCGGCGGTTAAGCCGTCCGAGTCGTTTTCGGTGCAGATATCCATTAAAATCAGGTCGATATGACTGTCGCCGCACCGCCGGAGCGCCGCATCAGCACGATTCAGCGTGCCCGCCACCCGGCAGTCTGCGCATTTTTCCACGCAGGAGCATAGATACATTCTGGCAAGTGCCTGATCCTCAACGATCAATATGTCTCTGACAGCCATTCGTTCCCCTCCTCCAAATTCTCCCGATTTGGTATTCCTATCACCAGCGCGAACTCCGGCAGACTCTGCACCGTCATGGTCCCGCCGATCCTTTCGATCCTGCGGCGCAGATTGGACAGACCGCCGCCCTCTGTGATGGTCTTTTCCGGCGGCTTTCCGTTATTTCGGATCAGGACGGTATATCTGTCGCCGTCCTCCCAGATGTTGGCGATCAGTTCGGTTGCCTGCGCGTACTGTATGGCGTTGCTCAGGCAGACCTGCATGGCGGCATACATCAGATCCGCCGCGCCTCCCGCCGGCTCTGTACCTCTTATTCTGATGGCCACGCCGCTGCTATCCGCGCTTTCATACAGCGCCTCCCTTGCCGGCAAGCGTTCCGCGTCACGAAAGACAATGCTTTTTTCCCATTCCCGCAGCACAACGTCTGCGTTGATGCCGCCAAGGTCTCCGGCCAGATATTGCTTCGTGACGGTAATACAGGCGGCAAGGCTATCGTGCATGGCGGATTTGGCGGCAAGCTGTTCCCTCTCCCGCGCCACCGCCGCCACGTTTTCCGAGAGACGCCGCAGCTTTTCCGCGTCCTGTTCAAGCCTTCGGTTATCCTCGGCCAGCTGCTCCAGCGCCCGGTGCAGCGCCGTAACATCTGCGGCGGTCAGCTGTATATACGTCTCCCCATATCGGTCGGTCACGGCCGCCTTCTCAAATTTCCATACCAGCCCGTCCGGAAAGCGGTAGGTATTCTCCGTGCTGGCAATGGGCATTATGCCCTTTGGCGGAGAGGCCAGCGCCTTTTGAAGCTCCTCCAGATACTGCATATCGCTGTTCAGCAGATACTGGCTCAGCCGATACATCTGCCGGTTGCACAGCACGATGCCGCCCGAGCGGTCAAAAAAGCATACGGCGGTGGGCAGCCGGTCAAAGCTCTCCTTGATGGCGTTAAACCCGAAGCGTCTCAGCTTATGCATCCTCCCGCCCCCTTATCCCTGTGCGGATCAGCCACAAGCCGTCCTCCTGCCGCACCGTCACCTCCAGGGAGGCGATCGCCGACAGATCGGCGGCGCACTCCACCGACAGATCCATCGCGCTGTCGGAAACGGAGATAAACAGCGAGTGCAGATCGTCTACCGTGGTCTCCGCGACGATTTCCAGCAGATCGAACAGACGCACGACCTCAGAGGCGCGCATCGGTTCCGTTGTGCGATAGATCACGCCGCACTCCGTGCCGCAGGCGGTCAAGGCTCGCACGGCTTCGTCGACCGTCAGCCGCAGCTCCTGCTGCGGCAGCCACTGGTACTCGCTGCTGAGGAAGTACAAATTGGCGCTGCGCTTGATGTAGGTGCCCAGCAGCAGCACCTTCTTCAGCAGGCTTCGTCTCTCGGCGGGTCCGGACCTCTCGCATTGGGCAAGCATCTGCCGCATCTGAGCTGTCTGCCTGCTGTGCTTTGCCTCCAGTTCATTGTATATGCGGTTCTTTTCCGTCAGCTCATGCAGACTTTTCTGCACAAGATAGGCGTCCTTCAGCTTCTTCTTGTTGCGCTCCATTTCCTCCTTGTTCGCATTCAGCCGGGTACGCAGCTCCGCCAGCTGGCGCACATTGTCCTGCCAAACGGCGTAGCCGCCGCTGATGGGCGCCGAGGAAATACGCATGCCATCGGGCCGAACGATCCGCTGCCCCTCCTGCGGGCAGGTCATATCCTCACCTGCGGCACGGGAGCGCAGGACGATCCGGCCGCTGCGATCCGCAATACAGGCCGCCAGCGTTGAGGCCTCAAACAGTTCCACATATCCCGTGTTGGACGGTATCATACGGCAGCGGATACAGCTTTCATAGATGGCGGCATACAGCAGGCAGAACATCACGTTCATATCGCCGAACCACCACCGAACAGCCGGAATACCCGACAGATAGAGAATACCGTACAGGAGCATCGCACAGCCCAGCACAAACGGCATTATCCGCTTTCCTTCACCACTTGGGATACGGCTCTTTCGGAACAGGCAGACAAGGGAAAAAGCCATACAGACCACCATCCAGCCAAGGCAGATAAAATACAGCGGGCGGTAGGAATATGTGCCGGAAACCGGCAAGCCGGGGACGCCGCTTTTGAAGGCAAATACCTGCTGATGCAGGTCGTTGGTGATCACCAGCAGAAACAGTGCCGCAGGGATGATCGACAGCATACCGGTCCCTCGGCTCAGGCGGTAGTCCTCTGACTTTCCCATGGACAGGGCGATATACACACACAGCAGTGGGAGGAACAGCATCGGCAGATAGTAGAGATACCATATGTACCGCCCCGCCGCCAGACCGGTGACAAAGCTGTATTTCAGCGTCCGCAGTATGAGCCACAGCAGCATCAGCGCCGCCGTCAGCCGCAGGCAGTGCAGCGCCTGCCGCTGGATAATGCGCCGGTCGAGAGAAAAGCCCCACAGGGTAAAGAGCAGCAGATAGAGCGCTGTCCGGATATGGTTCACGGCGGGGCCGCCGATGTCGAATTTCGCCAGCATCCGACAGGCATAGGCTACGGCGATTGCCGTAAACACGAAGACCGTCGGCAGCAGATGCTTGGTGGTCGCTTTCAAGAGGCAAGGCCCTCGCTTTCTTCAGGCTGTATCCGCAGACACATTTAAATATATAGCATAAAACGCCGCCCGCCGCAACTCTTTCCTGCCAGACGGGAAAGGAAGCGGAGGACGCTCCTGAGAGCGTCCTCCCGCAGCAGGTCCGTCAAGATATCCTTTATGGCAGTGGGAGGCTCGCTCCTTACGCAGGAGGCGGGGCATCATGACGCAGAGGCAAACTCATAGCTCACCCTTTTCCTTCCGCGCCATAAGCCAGACTGCCATGTCCCGCAAAGTCTCCTCCATGGGGCGCGGCTGATACGCGAAGCGTTCCGATGCGGCGGCATGGCTGAATTGCCCGTTCGAGGCGAGGACGGCAACGGAATAGGGGGTGAAAAACAGCGGCTTTCGATCCTTCAGACTCCGGCGTTCGCAGTATGGAGCTGCCAACCTTGCAAGGCCCAACGGCAGACAGACGGGGCGATATTTCAGCTTTGCAGCCTTTCCGACAAGCTGCAGCATCTTACGGATCGTAATGTAGTGGCCGGACAGGATGTAGCCCTTGCCGGGCTCTCCGCTTTCGGAACAGGCCAGAATGCCTTTTGCAACGTCCCGTACATCCACGAAGTCATACCCGCCGCGAACGGCAAAGGGCAGCCTTCCGGCCAGGAAAGACCGTGCCATGGAAGTAAAACTCCCTCCCTGTACGTCACCCGGTCCGATGATGCCGGAGGGAAAGACAATGCCGGCATTCAGCCCACGCTCCGCCGCGTCAAAGACCAGTTCGGTTGCGGCCGCCTTGCTCTTTGCGTAATCGCCGTCTACAAGGCCCGGAGAGAAGTCAGCGCTTTCCGTGATAACGCAGCCCTCCGGTTTTTCCGGTATGGCATGGACGGAGCTGACATAAATGAATCTTCCCACATCGTGCTCCATGCATTGCCGGAGGATCCTCCATGTGCCGCCCACATTGACCTGATAGAGCTTCGGGCCGGGTCTGGACGCGACGGAGATAATGCCTGCGCAGTGGATCACACAGGTACGGCTGTCGGCGTCCGCAAAGAAGTCCGCAAGAGAGCTTTTATCACACACATCGCCGGCGACGGTACGAACTTCCTTTGGGAGCAGGCTGATATAGGGGTCGTTATGCAGCACAAGCGCACGCACCTGAGCATTATGGCGTACCAGCTCCGCCGCAACGGCTCTGCCGAGGAAGCCGGTAGCGCCTGTAATTAGGTATTTATCAAACATTCAAAAAGCCTCCTCTCAAAATAATTGCACAAGTGTTGATTATCTTTCACAAGTATAGTATACTTGAAGTGGAAAACAGAAACAATCAGCACTTACTGTACAGCTGAAATTAAATCAACACATCCCGCCGGTGTGTTGAGGAACGTGATGATCTTTTTGAGGGAGATTTCCGGATGGCGAAACTGGATGCGAGGAAACGCTATACACAGATGATACTCAAGCAGTCTTTTTTGAAGCTGCTGAAGGAGAAACCGGTCAATAAAATCACAGTAAAGGAGCTCTGCGAACTATCCCAGATCAACCGGGCTACTTTCTATACCCATTACAGTGACTGCTTTGCACTGCTGGAGAGCATTGAGAATGAGCTCATTGATGAGTTTGAGAAATCCCTCCGATATGTTAATTCCTTTGATGTGGCGGCTCTGATCGAAGCCCTCTATGCCATGGTCGATCAAAATCAGGAAGCCTGCCGGACACTCATTCTGGGGAATACCAGTTCGGCTGTCATTGCGAAAATGATCGCTCTGGCAAAACCGGGCAGCCTTGCTTATTGGCACAGGGAATTGCCGAAGGCCAGTGAAACCGAGTTGGAGATGATGTATACGCATCTTTCCAACGGGTTGATGCATGTGATTGTAGAGGGCTACGACAAGTACAGCAAGGAGGAGATGATCCGCTTCGTCAGTCAGGTAGCGAAGGTCAGTCTTTTGCTGTTCCGATAAAAGAAGGCGTGCAGGAAGAAAATCCTCAAGATCGCTTCATTCTGGACACGGAAAAGAGCGCAGCATCAGCTCAGCCGCCATCCGCCCGCTATGGAGCGCCTTTGTCTGGGCCTCGGAGGGCGAAATTAAAAAGGGAGGGCAACAAGCAAATGGTAAGAACAGAATTCCGAGCAGTACTTTGCAATGATCCATATGAGATACAGCTCATGCAGAACCTCTATGATTCCGCCGTAAAGCAGTTGTCGCTGAAATTTGAAATACTGAACAATGAGTTCAAGGTGCTCTATGCGAGGAACCCCATCCACCACATTGAAGGACGCGTAAAGTCTGTGGAAAGCCTTGCGGCCAAGCTGCTGAATAAAGGGCTGCCGCTGACCATTGAGGCAGCGCGGGAGCACATCAATGATATCGCCGGTGTCAGGGTAGTGTGCAGTTATATCGACGATGTGTACCGGGTAGCGGAGATGCTGGAGCTGCAAAAGGATGTCAAGATCATCAAAAGGCAAGACTATATCCGCACACCAAACTATAACGGATACCGCTCATTACATCTGGATATCCGGGTACCGGTGTATCTGTCAGACAGGACGGAGCTGGTAACTGCGGAAATTCAGATCCGCACGATCGCTATGGACTTTTGGGCCAGTTTAGAGCACGATATCCGGTATAAGGTAGATAAGACAAAGCTGCCGGAGGGCATCAACGAGGAGATGCTTGCATGCGCGGGCAAGATCGCCGAAATTGACCGGCAGATGCAGGAGATGTATCGGAGGATCAAATCCGCGCAGGGAAATACGGATTGTTAGGAGATATCAGATCCTTCATAAACGGCATATTCAAAAGGCGCTGCGCCTTTTCACCGCAGTACGGGGCGTGATGATATCCGGGAACACCGCCTTCAACGGCGGCCGCTCCGCCAGAAGCAGGAACAGGGATAACATCTCCGGATAAAAGCATATGGAAAAGAGAGGGAGTGCAGATGCACTCCCTCTCTTTTCCGGCTCATATCAGCATTTTTTTCAGAAAGCGATTTTTCCTGACATTATTCCGCCGCATAGATGACCGGATCCAGTATCCCGGTTTGCACATAGTATTTGGAACATTTGACATGCGCAATGTGCGAAGCGTCTACATATACGCCCGAAATCGCGCATAAAGTGAACCATCAAACTCTCCGGGAAGAGGGACAGCGATGGAAGTATTTCTGATTTTTCCCAAATCACCGCAGGCAAAGCAGGAGCTTGCACGGGAGCTGGCAAAGTTCCAGTCCGGTCAGGTGCTGAAAAATGTCCGGAAGCTGCCCTGCTCCACGGAGCAGAAGCTGGAACTGGTAGACGCCGCCGTGAAGCACCTGAAAGCGCAGAAGTAATACATAGACCATTTTGTCCCAAAAGGTTCATGGCTTTTCCACCTCAACCGCCGCTTGTTCCACTGCGATAGTATAGCATTTTCGATGCACCGGCTCGCATACGTAGCCAACCGGATACCCTTGTCGGAGCGGAACGTGTTCACCGCCTTGATGAGCCCGATGGTACCGATAGAGATCAGATCCTCCTGGTCATCCGCCTGGGTGTAGTACTTTTTCATAATGTGCGCCACCAGCCGCAGGTTGTGCTCCACCAGCAGGTTCCGTGCCTCCATGTCTCCCTCGGCGCACCGCCGCAGGTACTCCCGCTCCTGGGCGGCAGTCAATGGCTTGGGGAAGGACCCCGTGCCGCCGGACAGGTGCAGCGACAGGAACAGGCTGTTGCACAGCAGCAGCAAAAATGCAGAGATCATACACGCATACCTCCCTTTTCCATGAGCGTATGCCCCTGCGGCAAGTCCCTATGCCAACAGCGGCCGCTCCCCTGAATGGAGAGCGGCCGCGCCGTCTGTTATTCGCTTTCCCGCTGGGGATGATAGGTGCTGACTATGGCCGCCACCCGCTCCTCGATGTCGCCGCAGTTGGCCTCCGCCGCCTCCTTCAGCGCCGTGAGCCCGTCGAAAAACGTCTCGTACCGGAACGGCACCGGCTTTCCGATGTGGATGAGGTCGTTGGCCGTTTTCTCCAGTCCCTCCTCCGCCATCAGCTTCTCCTCGTACAGCTTCTCCCCCGGCCGCAGGCCGATGTATTCGATGCGGATGTCCTCGTCCGGCCGCAGGCCCGACAGGCGGATAAGGTTCCGCGCCAGCGTGTCGATCTTCACCGGCTCGCCCATGTCCAGCACGAAGATCTCGCCGCCCTTGGCATAGACCCCCGCCTGCAGTACCAGGCTCACCGCCTCGGGAATGGTCATAAAGTACCGGATGATGTCGGGATGCGTCACCGTCACCGGCCCGCCGGTCTCGATCTGCCGCTTGAACAGCGGCACCACCGAGCCGTTGCTGCCCAGCACGTTGCCGAACCGCACCGCTACGAACCGTGTGCCTCCCTGCATGTCGCTGTGGGATTCCTCGCCCCGCCCCAGCTCCGGCAGCAGGCCGTACTCGCCGGTGCAGCTGACCCGATCCATGGCCTGCACCACCATCTCGCACAGCCGCTTGCTGGCGCCCATGATGTTGGTGGGGTTCACCGCCTTGTCCGTGCTGATGAGCACAAACCGCCGCGCCCCGTACTTCAGGGCCGCGAACGCCGTCTTATACGTGCCCAGCACATTATTTTTGATGGCCTCGTTGGGGCTGCCCTCCATCAGCGGCACGTGCTTGTGTGCCGCTGCGTGGAACACCACCTCCGGTCTGTACTCCTGAAACACCGCCTGAATGCGCCTGCTGTCCCGCACGGAGCCGATGAGCACCGTCAGCTCCAGCGCCGGATACTTCCGCCGCAGCTCCTGCTGAATGGCGTAGGCGTTGTTCTCGTAGATGTCGAAGATCATAAGCCGCTTGGGGTCATGGGCCGCGATCTGACGGCACAGCTCGCTGCCGATGCTGCCGCCGCCGCCTGTCACCAGGATGGTCTTGCCCTGTATCTGGGCGAAGATCTCCCCCATCTCCACGGAGATGGGCGGCCGCCCCAGCAGGTCCTCCACCGCCACCGGCCGCAGCTTGTTCAAGGACACCTCGCCGTTGGCCAGCTGGTACAGCGCCGGCAGCGTCTTGAGCCGGCACCCCGTCTCGCTGCACAGCGTCAGCAGCCTGCCCCGCTCCTGCATGGACAGGGTGGGGATGGCGATGAGGATCTGGTCCACGCCGTAGCGCTCCGCCGTCTCCGCAATGACCTCGCGGCCGCCTACCACCGGCACGCCGTCGATGGTGCGGCCCCACTTGTTGGGATCGTCGTCGATGATGCAGCGGGGCACGGCGTCTGCCGCCTCGCTGGTTTTCAGCTCCCGCAGCACCGCCTGTCCCGCGGCGCCCGCCCCGATGATCATGGCGTTGTGTACTGCCCTGGCGTTTTTCCGCCGGCTGGCGGACAGCAGCCGGATGAACCGATAGGCGAACCGGATGGCCGTCACCATCAGGAACTGTCCCAGCGCGCCGATGACGTAGTAGGCCACCGGCATCCGGCACACAAAGGCGTTCATGCCCACCCAGTGGAACACACAGGTGATAGCCGTGGCTCCCAGACTGCGGGCCAGCTCGTTGAAGCTGGCGAACCGCCACAGGCTGTTATACAGCCGCAGCAGGAAGAACACCGCCAGACACACGGCGGTGTACACCGGCGCGAACCGCAGGAACGCGGCCAGATACTCCGGCGGGATGGCGCTGTACCGCATGTCATAGCGCAGCCACAGCGCCAGAAAGTAGGCGGCATTCACCGCCAGCGCGTCGTACAGGAGCAGGCCCAGTGAGACGAATTCCCACCGCTCCATTCTCCTGTGAAGGTTCTTTTTCTCCTTCACATTGATTTCCCCCTTGCGGACAGCCGTGCTGCCCGTCCGATGATAGATGCCGCCAAACGGCATACATTGCTATTCTACACGGTTCCGCGCTTTCCCGCAAGTCCTTTCACCGAAATTTGGCGTTTTTGGGCGAACACGCTTTCCCCATTGCAGCCCTCCGCCGGATGTGCTACACTGGTGACAGAAATCATTTCCCATAAGGAGGAATCACCATGGAGACCGCACGTTCCCGTTTCCTGCGCTATGTCACCTATTACACCACCTCGGACGAGCACACCGGCGCATCCCCCTCCACGGAGCGGCAGAAGGATCTGGGCCGCGTCCTGCTGGCGGAGCTGGAGAGTCTGGGTCTTGCCGGTGCCCACATGGACGGCGCCGGCAACGTCATCGCCACCCTGCCCGCCGCGGCGGGCGTCACCGCGCCGGTGCTGGCTCTCATCGCCCACATGGACACATCCCCCGACGCCTCCGGTGAGAATGTAAAGCCCCGCATCGTCCGGTATGAGGGCGGCGACCTGCCCCTGTCCGACGCCGTCTCCCTGACGGAGTCCCTGTGCCCGGGCCTGTCCGCCCACGCCGGCGAGGAGCTGATCGTCACCGATGGCACCACCCTGCTGGGTGCCGACGACAAGGCCGGCATCGCCGAGATCATGGCTGCCGTGGAGCTGCTGGAGGGCCGCCCCCACGGCGAGGTCCGCGTGGTATTCACCACCGACGAGGAGATCGGCTGCGGCGTGGACGGTCTGGACATGGCGGAGCTGGCCTGCGACTACGGCTACACCGTGGACGGCGGCCCTCTGGGCGAGATCGAGTATGAAAACTTCAACGCCGCCTCCGGCGACGTCACCTTCCGCGGCGTAGGCGTCCACCCCGGCAGCGCCAAGGATGTGATGGTCAACGCCGCCACCGTGGCCATGGCCTTCCACGCCATGCTCCCCACGGACGAGGTGCCGGAAAAGACTGACGGCTATCAGGGCTTCTTCCACCTCCACGCCATGTCCGGCGACGTGACGGAGGCCCAGCTCCACTATATCATCCGCGACCACGACCGCGACCGCTTCGAGGCCCGCAAGGCCCTGTTCCACCGCTGCGCCGACGCCATCAACGCCCAGTACGGCCCGGGCACCGCCTCCGCCGTCACCACCGACAGCTACTATAATATGAAGGAAAAGATCCTCCCCCACATGGACCTGATCCATCGGGCAGAGGATGCCTTCCGCAAAAACGATGTGACGCCGCTGTGCGTCCCCATCCGCGGCGGCACCGACGGCGCGCGGCTGTCCTGGGACGGGCTGCCCTGCCCCAATCTTTCCACCGGCGGCTACAACTTCCACGGCGTGCGGGAGTGGATACCCGCCGCCAGTCTGGACGCCATGGCCGCCGTGCTGGCGGATCTGGTGTCCGGCTTCGCGCAGTAAATCGCGGCGTCTCGCCGCCCCTGTTTGGATAATTGGATAATGTGATAAAGGAGGTTTCCCCATGATCTCGATGGATATGCTCCACGACGCCCAGCAGGTGCTGGCCCCCGTCATCAGCCGCACCCCCGTGGTGTCCACCAAGGGCATCGTCCCGGGCTGCGACTTCTACCTCAAGGCCGACTGCCTGCAAAAGACCGGCGCGTTCAAGCTCCGCGGCGCGTACTATAAAATTGCCACCCTCTCCGACGAGGAGAAGGCCCGCGGCGTCATCGCCTGCTCCGCCGGCAACCACGCTCAGGGCGTGGCCTATGCCGCCCGCGACATGGGCATCAGGGCCACCATCTGTATCCCCGAGGGTGCGCCCATCTCCAAGATCGAAGCCACCCGCAGCTACGGCGCCAACGTGGTGCTGGTGCCCGGGGTGTACGACGACGCCTACGCCGAAGCGGTGCGCCTGCGGGACGAGCAGGGTCTGACCTTCATCCACCCCTTCAACGACTACCGTATCATGGCAGGTCAGGGCACCCTCGGCCTTGAAATTTTAGAGCAGCTGCCGGACGTGGACGCGATCTTCGTGCCCATCGGCGGCGGCGGTCTCATCGGCGGCCTCGCCTACGCCGTGAAGCACCTGAAGCCCGCCTGCCGCGTCATCGGCGTCCAGGCCGCCGGCGCCCCCAGCATGGCGGAATCTCTGAAAAAAGGCGAGATCATCACGCTTTCCAGCGTGGACACCATCGCCGACGGCATCAAGGTCAAGACCCCCGGCGACCTGACCTTCGACATGTGCCGCCAGTACGTGGACGAGGTGGTAACGGTGACGGAGAGCGAGATCGCCAGCGCCATCCTGACGGTGCTGGAAAAGCAGAAGCTGGTGGCCGAGGGCGCGGGCGCGGTTGGCATCGCCGCCGCCATGTATCACAAGGCCAGCATCGAGGGCCAGACCGTCTGTGCCCTGCTGTCCGGCGGCAATGTGGACGTGACCATGCTGGAGCGCATCCTCACCCGCGGCCTTGCCAAGGAGGGCCGCACTGTGACGTTCTCCACCGTCCTGCCCGACCAGCCCCACGCGCTGGCGTCGTTCCTGGAGGTGGTATCCTCTCTGGGTGCCAACGTGCTGGACGTGAACCATGAGCGCCGCAACACCCGCGCCGCCATCGGCTCCTGCGTGGTGCAGCTGTCGCTGGAGACCCGCGACAAGGCCCATATCCAGGAAATTATTTCCAGCCTCCGCCGCGAGGGCTACGAGGTGGAGGAGCGGTCCTGACGCGAACGCGCCGTTTCACCTTTCTGCCGAATATGGTTGGAAATAACAGCCGTTCCCATTTTGTAAAAGCACGGCAAAAGCCGTCCGCTCCACGATGGAGCGGACGGCTTTTTATTTCCGGTTTACTTCCGATTAATTTCCGGTTTTTCTTCCGGATCTGCTTCATGAGGAACTTCCTGATTTTCTCACCGCATCACCGGCACGGACCGCAGCTCCTGTCCCGGGCCGGTCTGGGCCGGATCGGGCCGGGCCAGCACGTAGAGGTCAGTGCAGCGGCTCTCCACCGCCATCAGCGCCTGTGCTGCCGGCCCCAGCGCCGCCGCGTCCGCCGGCTTCGTCAGTACCGGCGCGCCGGCGTCCCGCATCCGCCGCAGCAGCTGTCGCCCCACGCCGTTGGCCGCCAGTACCCGCAGGTACGGCAGCTCCTCCGGCGGCTCCGGCAGGTCCAGCCACGCCGCCAGCACCATCCGCCGCAGCCGCGCCAGCGGGTAGCGTTTGGTCTTGGCCGCCTCCAGCACATCCGCCAGCGTCGCGCCGGTGTGGGCCGCCTGGTACATCCGGCGGTACAGCCCCTCGCCGCCGCCGTCCAGCCGCCGCCAGTCCTCCGGTTCCATGGTCCGCAGGCGGGACAGAATGGCCCGCTCGCACAGCCGCGAATCTGTCAGGCGTCCCGCCGCCCGCTGCCGCCGCAGGATATCCGCCGCCGCAGGGGGCATGTAGACCGCCGCCTGCTCCGTCTCCCCCGCTGCCAGCAGCTGCCGCAGGTACGATGCCGAGGCGAAGCCGCCGCAGGGCGCTTCGCCGTGCTGTGCGCCGGTGCGCCGCACCGTGCGGGCCGTCAGCGGGCTTTTCAGCCGCCGGATGGCGCGGAGATACTCCACTGCCAGCGTGTTGTTGGGGCTGGCCAGCAGCACCGCGTCCGCCGGGCCCAGCAGCGCTTCCACCGCCTGCTGGCGGCGGGCGGCAAAGGTGCGGCCGTCCTCCGGCACGGCAGCCAGCGCCGCCGTCAAGTCCCCGCTATCCAGACAGTCCGCGCACCGCGCCAGCGCTGCCATGTCGCCGCTCTCCGAGCCGAACAGCAGCTCCGTCACCACGCCGGTGCGCGTCAGGACCTCCACGCCGCCCCGGGCGAACCGCTCCGCCGTGGACATGGCCCACACGGTGGGCAACTCCAGCACCAGATCCGCGCCGCAGGCCACGGCCATCTCGGCCCTGGCCTGCTTGTCCGCCGCAGCGAAACCGCCCCGCTGGGTGAAATTGCCGCTCATGGCGCAGACCACCGCCGAAGCGCCCGCCTCCCGGGCCCGGGCCATCAGCCAGGCATGGCCGGTGTGGAGGGGATCGTATTCACAAATGATGCCTGTCACGGACATAGTTGTCCTCCTTGGTGCGATCTTGTATGGAATTGCGGAACATTTTTCTGCGCGGTTGGGGTACGCTGAAAACCGCAGCTGTGTATCACGCGAGACTTAGAACGGCGCATTTCGTCGTACAACGAATCGCTTGCGGAACCTTTTTGTACCGCGGCTGCAATCAGACAAAAGGAAATCCAAAAACCGTTGGTTTTTGGCGGCGTTTTTGCATCCTTTTGCCGCCGAGGGTAAAAGGATGTCGCGCCGGAGCGCGAAATATTCCCGCCGGAGGCAAACATGCGGACGCGGGTGCAGCCCGCAATCGAAGAACGAAAAACGGGCCGTCGGGACGCCAGCCCCTGCGGGGTGCGCGACCGAAGCCGCGAGAAACGACCCGCGCCCGGGGCGCGGAATACCTTTTTTACATCTTACCACAAAAGCACAAACGATTGCAACGCAAGGTCAGCTTTTCCCGCCGCGGGTCATTGTATTTAGACAGGCGGCGAGTAAGTGCGCCCTTACCGGCTGCTTGCTATCAGCTTTCGTGTGTGTTATACTGGGCAACGATTCGACAAATCGGAAGTTGGAGGGATAGATTTCTATGATTATCAGATATGCAGAAGAGAAAAATTTTATAGAATTGCGACAGTTTTATGACGGTATGTGTAAAGTTTTGAGCAAAAAAGATTTTCTGCCGGAGGGAGATAAAGGTGGTTTCCCTCCAGATGAAATGATCAAAGATGCAATCAAAGAGAGAAATCAGTTTATCGGTATTGAAGATGGTCGAATTGTTGCGGCGTATATTATGAATCATGATCGTGATGAGGCGTATCACGCAGTTAAATGGCTTATTGATGCAAATGATAACGAGACAGTAGTTCTTCATGCCCTGCGTGTCCTTCCGGAATATGGAGGTCGTGGATACTCGAAGCAGTTAGTTCAACACGCAATAGACACAGCAAGGGAAAGAAACCTTAAATCAATTCGTCTTGATTGCATAGAGGGAAATGATATTCCACAGAAAATGTATATGTCGTTTGGATTTAAGTATGTGGATACGGTTGAAATCACATATGTTGATATTGGAGTACCGAGGAAGTTCCTCTTATATGAGTTTGTACTCTAATCAAGACATAATAACAGTTATATCTTGAACATTGTACAAACAAATTCCAGTTTGTTGATCTGATTTCCCCGTCCCGTTTGCCCTTTCGCCTCAATTTCCTTTGATCCAGAAAATACCCTTGACAAATCTTATCTCAATATAAACTAATGTAATTTTCAGGAGGACACCAACATGTGCATCGGACTGCTGTACGCCATGAAGGGCGAGATTGAAAGTATGCTGACGGAGGAGACGCCGCTGCTCCAAGAAAAGGCGGGGGTATCGTTCTACCGTATCCGCGAGGACATCATCGCCTGCTGCGGCGGCGTAGGCAAGGTCAACGCCGCCATGGCCACCCAGCTGTTCATCGACCTGTACCACCCCGACCTCATGATGAACGTCGGCGTGGCGGGCAGCTTCGAGGACCTGCCCATCGGCACGCTGGTGCTGCCGGATCGGTTCATGCAGCACGATATGGATACCTCCGGCATCGGCGACCCCGTAGGGCTGATCTCTACGGTGAACCGCATGGACTTCCCCACCGCGCGGCAGGACGAGGCCCGCGCCGCGCTGGACGGCATGGACATCGCCTACCGCGTGGGCAGCGTGGCCACCGGCGACTGGTTCGCCACGGAGTGCGACCGCGCCCGCTGGATCGCCGACACGTTCCATCCGCTGCTCATCGAGATGGAGGGCTGCGCGGCGGCCCAGGTGTGCTGGCGCAACGATGTAGAATTTCTGGCGCTGAAATCCGTGTCCGACTGCGTGCTGGCACACCACGACTTCTACTTCAATTTCCCGCAGGCCATGCGGGATCTGAATAAGACCGCTCTGCCTCTGGCGGAGTGTCTGCTGGAGGGCTGAAGCATGGAACGTATCGCAAGCTTTACCGTGGACCACAATGTGCTGGTGCCCGGGCTGTACCTGAGCCGCCGCGACGGGAACGTGGTGACGTTCGACCTGCGGTTCAAGAAGCCCAACACCGGCGACCTGCTGACCAACGCGGAGATGCACTCCGTGGAGCACGTCATCGCCACGCTGCTGCGAAACTCTCCCCGGAAGGACGCGGTGGTGTACTTCGGGCCCATGGGCTGCCAGACAGGCTTCTACTTCCTGTTCGACGGGGCGCAGCTCTCGGAATCGGAGGCGGTGGCGCTGGTGCAGCAGGTGTTCGCCCGGGGCGCGGCCTATGACGGTGAGATGCCCGGCAAATCGGCGGCGGAGTGCGGCAACTACCGGAATCTGGACGTGGCGCTGGCTCGGGACTGCTGCCGGTACTACGCAGAGGTCATCGCGGACTGGAACGTGGAAAAGCTGGTCTATCCCACCGGGAAATAAGGATTTTTTTCAGAAACAGCGGGTATTTCTGTTGACAAACGGAATATCCGCTGTTATACTTGATGAGCCGCTTTGAATGGGTTTCAAGTTTCGGCGCGTCCGGACGCCCCCGACAGCGAGTCCGTAATGAAGGAAAGGCAGGTGCAACAAGTAATGCAGGCTATTATCGTGACTGGCGGTAAGCAGTACAATGTCAGCGAGGGTGACACTCTGTTCATCGAGAAGCTGGACGTCAACGCTGGTGATTCCGTGGTTTTCGATCAGGTTCTGGCCATCGTGGATGGTGAGAACACCAAGTTCGGCACTCCCGTGGTGGAGGGCGCGAAGGTGGACGCCACTGTCGTCAAGAACGGCAAGGGCAAGAAGATCCGTATCTTCAAGTACACCCCCAAGAAGGGCTATCGCAAACGGCAGGGCCATCGTCAGCCGTACACCAAGGTCGAGATCGGCAAGATCACGTTCTAAGGCAGGATGACCACCGTTACATTCCTCACAGAGGAATCGCGCATCATCGGTTTTGATGCCAAGGGACACAGCGGTTACGCGGCTGAGGGCGAGGATATCGTCTGCGCCGCCGTGACCAGCGCCGTGCGGCTGGTGGAAGCCACCGTCAACGACGTGATGGGACTGTGTGCCGCGGTGAAAGTCAACGAGAGGGACGCCTCCATCTCCCTGCGGCTGCCCGGCGGGCTGGCGCAGACGGCGGAGAGCACATGTCAGAACCTGCTCACCGGTCTGATGGTCTATCTGGCCCAGCTCCACGACGAGTATCCGGATCATATCGAAGTCATGGAGGCGTAACGTCTCCTGTTCCCGCGAAAGTATCTTACAGAAAGGATGGTACTGAATTATGCTGAACATTTCTCTGCAGTTCTTCGCCCATAAAAAAGGTATGGGCTCCACCAAGAACGGCCGTGATTCCGAGTCCAAGCGTCTTGGCCCCAAGCGCGCTGACGGGCAGTTCGTGCTGGCCGGCAACATTCTGGTGCGCCAGCGCGGTACCCATATCCACCCCGGCACCAACGTGGGCAAGGGCACTGACGACACCCTGTTCGCCAAGGCTGACGGCGTTGTCCGCTTTGAGCGTCTGGGCAAGGACCGCAAGCAGGTCTCCGTCTACCCCGCTGAGTAAACACGCAGCAAAGGCTCCCGCCTTCGGCGGGAGCTTTTTTGTTGACGCGGCGGCTGTTTTCCGGTAGAATAGGGTAGAATACAGGTATTTTCAAACACTGTGAGGTAAGCACCATGGCAACTGGTTTTATTGATAAGGCGCGGATCACCGTGCGGGCCGGCAACGGCGGCAACGGCGCGGTGGCGTTCCATCGTGAGAAGTACATCGCGGCAGGCGGCCCCGACGGCGGCGACGGCGGCGACGGCGGCTCCATCATCCTGGTGGTGGACGACAACATGTCCACGCTGATGGACTTCCGCTACAAGCGGAAATACGTGGCCGCCAACGGCGTGGACGGCCAGGGCGGCCGCAAGTCCGGCAAGGCCGGCGAGAGCCTGACCATCCGTGTGCCCCGGGGCACACTGGTGCGGGACGCCGAGAGCGGTGAGATCATCAAGGACATGTCCGACGACCAGCCCTTCGTGCTGTGCAAGGGCGGGCGCGGCGGCTGGGGCAACCAGCACTTCGCCACCCCCACCCGTCAGGTGCCCCGCTTCG
>ENA-OUOU01000260-OUOU01000260.1-human-gut-metagenome-genome-assembly--contig:-NODE-260-length-35795-cov-22.419334_pt1 | contig 35795 bp, 41 predicted proteins | sample MGYA00237936_ERZ548765 | MGnify/ENA primary metagenome ERZ548765 (study PRJEB26490, sample SAMN05356889) | human gut metagenome | biome: terrestrial biome; feature: human-associated habitat; material...
TCTGTAGCGTAGAGATGGAAATGTTATTTCCCGTTTTGCTCAGGGGAGGGCCCCTGTGGTGAACTATAAAATAGAGATGGAAAAGGACATAAAAATGAAATCCTAAGATAAATAATGACTTGTTGCCCATATCACAAATTAAATCTTTAATACCACAATTAATATGGCTCAACAGATTACTAAATCTGAGACACAGAAAGATACCTAATAAGGAACCAATAAAAAATGGAACCGGGTGATAGAAATCTAAGGTCGAGACATTAGGTCTAATCGCAAATGGTAAACAACAAGCAATAAATCCAATTAATGCCATTGCTATAAATAGTCTTTTAGCATGAACTATAATATTGTAAAATGTGGTGTTTAAACATTGCACATTCCTTGATAAATATCCAAGTACAAAGTAAAACTGCATTAATAGAACTTGTACACCACACAAAGGAAGTTCAATTTGAAATCTACAAAACAAGATACCTATGCACCCCCATAATAATGAGCCTATTAGCATTCTTTTGGGCTCTGACGCCCAAGTAAACAAAGAAGAAATCCTGCTCAGCAGATAGCATCCAAAAAGACAAATTAGGAACCAAAGCGGTGAAGCAGCTCCATTAAAAAGAGCAAATACAAATTTAATATTTACAGCATGATAAAACAATAAATCTCGCAACACGTTGGAAGTATTTCCACAAAAAGCAAAAAAGAAATATGGAATAATTAAAGTCCTGAATTTCTTATATAATCCCATTTTTCTGTCTTCATTAAGATGAAAAAACATTCCGGACAAGAAGAAAAATAATGGCATGTGAAATATATAAATAGGAGTAGCAAGCCACATGGGTATTGGTACATGACCTAAAACAACTAAAAAGATTCCTATCCCTTTTGCTATATCAATAGTTATATCTCTTTGACTCATTTTACCTTCACAATTATTTTATTGATTATAAGACAGACATAACCTATTATATCTAATCTCCATGCTACAAACCTCAACGCCTGTTTACGGAAAAATGGAAGTCCAGGCAATAATTCCAAATGCTTATCTACTTCAGGGAACAATGCTCTGTATTTTTTGAAATCACGATAACGAGAATCAAAGACAAAAATGTCCTTACAATAGAACATACAATTTATCAATGATGGATAAAGTGTTTCATATATCCCAACTCGCTTTAGTTCTACAATGAGACAAGTCAACATACTTGCATAATCAGTCTTGAATTTTAAAGTGCTGAATTTGTTAATTGCAGAATTCTCATTAGACATATTATAATTATATAAAGCATTGTTCACATAAGAGAATCTGGATGAATAGCATATAAACTTACTGACAAACAATATATCTTCGGCTGTTTTTAAAGATGCCTCAAAGCATATATGATTACCTTTGATTATTGAAGCCCTAAACAATTTATTCCAAAGTACAGCAGAAAATTTTGAATCCAAAATACCTCTTAGCAATCCCTCTCGAGTCATGTCAGACAAAAAGCAAGGATGATCTGTATCAGAATTTAATCGGTTTTCGACATAATCACACCAAACTAAGTCTGCATTTGTTTTGTCAGCAGCATTATATAATTTTTCAAGATAATCTTTTTCTATATAGTCATCAGGATCGATGAAAGCAACATAATCTGTACTAACCATATCCAAAGCCTTTTGCCTGGTCTTGCTTACTCCTTGATTTTTCTGATGAACAACAACAAACCGCTTATCTTTCTCTGCATAATCATCACAAATCTCACCTGATTGGTCCTTACTGCCATCGTCTATTAGGAACACCACATAGTCTTGCATTGACTGTGATAGAATACTATCTAAACAACGGCAAAGGTATTTTTCAACATTATAGACAGGTACTATAATGCTAATTTTCTCATTAACCATCAAAAATCTTATTATGATTACTTCTTCATCTGTATAGAACCATGTATTTTATTTCACGATTACAATTATTTTCTTTCTAAGTATTTCTTTTTCATCCAATATTTTATTATAAATAATTTCTTATTCCTGCCTTGAATGAAGTTGTTAGCTTTCAAAAAAGAGAGCAAATTTAATAATTCGCAAAACGAAAGAACTTGAAAATAATGAAATATGCTATTATATGTTTTTTGTATAAAATCATTCGTAGCACACGCAAGCATTTTATTTTGCCAATACGAACCATCAGAAGAAATTGCAGCAAAGAATTTCCTATAATATAAACACATTTCTTTTCTTGCTTCCAACTTTTGTTGTAACGTACTATCATTTTCTATAGTACTGATATTTATCCCAGACCATCTAAACGAAAATTCAATTCTTTCAGTAATAGCGACTCCATTTTTGCTTGCTTCATTAGTGGTAATTTCATCACTACCCCATGCCAATGGTAATTCATAAAAACCATTTTTACTCAAGGCCTTCTTACGAAAAACATAGTTTCCTATACATGGGATTTGGACTACGCGACAAGAATTAAATAAGAACTCAATTTGAGATTCGTACTCTTTTCTTACAGAATCTTCTTCTAAAATTTGCTTACCATCAAAGCGTTTTACTCTTGCCCTTATCAAATCTACCTCAGGATACTTCACCGCCAACTTGTCCACCTCTTCCAAGAATGTTGGTTCATAAACATCATCATCACTGGCTAGGATAAAATACTCAGTATCGCACATATTCACTAGAAGATTCCAATGTGATACGAGGCTCTTGCTACCCATATTCACCTCGTTGCGACGATATGAGAATCGGGCATCATCACCACACACCTTGTTATATATAGACTTCAAATCGTGTGGTGAGCAATCGTCAGATACCAGCACTTTGAAATCTTTCAATGTCTGTGATTTAATACTTCTCAATGCCTCCTCGAAGAAGTCGGGCTTATAGGCAGGGAGAAGAAATGTATATTTAACCATTTTATAGAGCTTATATTCTTTTAATTTTACCAAACTTTTCTTCTAATACAGGAATGAAAGCTTTGACATTAGCTTCATTTCTGCACTTATAATCCAAGGACTTAATCAGCAGTTCTTTTGTTTTTTCTGCATATTCCAATTGCTCAGGCGTATCGCCATAAGCTCTTCCATAATGAGCTTCACCTTCACCTAAATAGTCTCTTTCTGTTTTACCTGGCTCCATCACAACTATCGACTTGCATCCACAAATAGCAGCTATCGCTGAATAGAACGTCTGAGTATCGTAGCTATAGCAATATTCATACTCATTGAACATCTTGACCAATTCTTCTTGAGACATATCATCATCATATACAGGTCCATCAAAATACTCTGGCAAGTCCTTTCTGCTTTTACCCTTACGCAAAATATAGCATCTACCTGAACGAGGACCGAAATTATATTGACGATAAAGGTGATTATCAAAATAGTTTATATGCATTTCAAGTCCCAAAGGATTTAAGTTGACATTATTGAAAATCTGTCTATAACAAAAGAATAAATCGCTTTTATCATAAGCACCAGGCGTATTCTCAAACTTATAATGATACAACAACCATCTTACAACATGTTTTGCATGAAGAGGATTTCCATATAAATACTCTGGATAAATGACTATTGTATTGTCTCGCCTAAAGAAAGGATTACGCTGAATTTTTATACCCGGCATCATTGTGAGAGGAGTCTTACGCAATTGAAAAGAACTCCAAAAAGGGAATTTCTTGCAAATCTTATGAATATAATAAGATATCCAGGCCTTGATCAAGTGTTTTATCACATATTCAGAACATCCCCTTTCTTTTTCCGGACCTGACTGAAAAGCATAAGTAAACAGGACACGAGCATCATAGCCCAAATCTCGAAAGGTCTTACACAAAGCTGAAAGCACCAATGGACCACCAAAATAGTCATTTACATTATATATGATAATTTTCTTTGCCATATTCTTTATTTCTTTTTACTCATTAAATATTTTACCTCCTTCAGTTCTGAGAACTTAAACAAATAGGAGCAAGCCAAATAGAAAGTTCCGCCGACAATACCGCCCACTATTATCTGTATCCAGGAATTGGAGATAAGCTGCAAAATGCCCCATACTACGCCAAACATGGCAAAAGAAAGCAGCAAGATATGAGCTAAGTCCTTCATCTGTCTTATATATCCTACATGAATGATTTTACCAGTATAATAGGTATTGATGAAAAGAGAGACCATAGAGCCTGCTACTCCACCCCAACAGAATGCTACCAGTCCCAAAGGCAGTGTACAGATAAGAATTAATAATCCTACACTTCTCTTGATGACCTCCAACCTGAAGAACAAATCACTCCTACCCTTAACTTCCAGAAGATTCAGGTTGATGGCATGAATAGGATACCACATCATGCTGAGACACATAATCTGAAGCAGAACTATACATGCCTCCCATTTTGCAGTAATCAAAGCTAAAACCAAAGGACGAGCCAAAGCTGCAAGCATCATCATCAAAGGGAAAACAATAAATGCAGATACGCGCAGCATCTTGCGATATGCTCTCGCCAATCGTTCTTCATCATCCTGTATCTGGCTCAACACAGGAAAGGTTACACCCTGCAACGTACCTGTTACATTCTGAGAAGGCATCTTGGCATAGCCCTGTGCTCGATTATAGATACCCAACTGAGCCGGGCTGAAATATTTACCGATAATAACTGGAGCAATGTTCTCATAAATAGTACCTATGATGAAAGAACCCATCATCTTGTTGCCATACCCCCAAAGATAACGAAACGATTCATTGGACCAACCAGCCTTAGGATACCATCTTACGACCCAGAACGTGATAACCTGTCCTACAATACCTGAAATGAATCCCGATATGACCAAAGCCCAAACACCATATCCTGTATAGGCCATTACTATACCTATCACACCCGACACGATGCGGCATATGACAGAAATCTTTGTTGGCGTTTTGAAGTCCAATTTTCTTTGCAGGATTACCCCTTGTCCTGTTCCTAAAGGGGAATACAAAAAACTCAATGCCGTCACCCTCATCAATGGAACCAACACTGGTGCATTGTAGAAATCAGCAATCCAAGGAGAGGCTACAAAAAGAAGAATATAACAAACTATCCCCACACCCATGCTATAATAAAAGGCGGTAGATAAATCTTCTTCTTTCAAATCAGGCTTGCGGACTAATGCCGTACCAAATCCTCCACTAACGAATATTCCAGAAATAGCCATAAACACAGCTGGCAATGCCGTCAAGCCATAATCCTCAGGCGACAGCATACGAGCCATGAAAATTCCTACTATAAACTGAATTCCGTAATTAGAAAATTGCTCTGCAAATTTCCAATATAATCCTTTCTTTGTTTGATATTTTAAATTATCCTGTGACATCAAGTTTAATTTTTACTTGTAATCTTTGTTTTTATATACTGAATTAATGGCAGAAATACAATACAGCACAAAACCATCAACCCCCATAATATTTTATTTGACTCTCCTCCTAATATATAATATAATATTGATACTAAATCCAACAAAATCCAATGCCATACATAATATGTCATGCTATTCCTTCCAACATTCCCTAACCAAGCCATAGCAAAGGGTTTGATAGCGAAGAGGCGCAACAGGAACATACATGCCAGGAATGAAAATATGAACCAGGGTAGGCAGAATGAACTACAATTATTAGAACGAATATCAACACCAGGGCTACCTATATAAACACTTGTTAGAAAAATAGCCCCTAATATATATGTCCAATTTTGCCCCCCACATCAATCAATTTACGCATAAGAAACGCAAAAGAATATATAGACATTGCCATCAAAAAAGCTCCTATAGTGTAAGGAACTTGATAACCTCCTATTATCATATCAGAAAACTGTAAATACACTGCACCTGCAAATGATATCAGCAATATCACAATAGAATTGACATGCAATTTAACTAAGATATTGTAGCTTATTTTGACCAAGAACAAACATAACAAGAACCACAATGGTAGATTTCCTATACTTGAGCCCCAAGAATAAATCTCATACCAAGGCTGAATAAAGATACTTGATAAAGGCAAGAACCCCTCTTTAACATATATGCTAATACAATGTACGATATGACCTATCAACATATATAAGAAGTAAGGCATCAGCAAATGTCTTGCATTATTGCGTATGCAGTCCTTAATTGATTTTTCATGAAAGAACATGCCTGATTTCATGAAAAAGAAATACATGTAGAAATAAAAAAATCCCAAAGATTTCATATACACAGGCCATCCTGTTTGATATGATAATTGACAGATATGAGTAAAAATCATAAAGATGATACAGATACCTGCTACTTGATCAAAACTCTGATTTCGTTTCTTTTTATTTATTTCCATTATTTCAAATATCGATCAATAATTTTAAAAGTCCATTTTTCTATGGTATGTATTCTTACGTAATCTATCAAAATACAGATGAAGAATATTGCCAAAACTGCTAATATGGCATATAAACAAGTATCTGTGCGATAGAATGATTCTGAGCAATCCACTATATCTTTCCAAAGCCACTGCCTCATTGTATCACTGTTGGCATGAATCAACAGAACCCCAAAAGTACCGGCTGCTATTGTATTTATCCATTTGTGATACTTCATCTTCAAGTCTTTGAAGAACATAAACAATGGAATAGAAGTAGATACTGCTAAGAACACATTAGCATCACATACAGAGCTGAAAGCCCAAATGTGCTTATTAAAATGGAAATCTATATAAACCGTTGCTAATACGCTTACAATAGATATTGCCATCATTAAAAGAGATATGCCCCCCCAGATTGCCGTAGAAGCACGTGGAACAAGCCCATAAAAGCGAATGTAAGAGGCGATAAAGAACAACACACTATACCATGAAACATGATTCATCGTTACCTCAAATCCGGGAAGTGTACTGCACATTGTATATATTGCCAGACATAATAATACCAGCAACCCATGCTGCTTCTTATCTAAATGTGATACCAAAACTGTCAGAAATGGAATACAGAGATAGAACCACATAAAGCAACTTGTGAAGTTACCTGTTATTTTTCGCATTGGAACCAAAGCATAACAGAATTCCTTGATGGAAAATGCGTGGTAGCCGGATAAGACGAAGATGAAGAATATGACAATGTTGTAAAACTCCACTTCAAGGAATAACTTGAGGAACTTCCTGATAGTAATCTTTGACTTGCACATGAAATAACCTGTTATCAGTACAAAACAATTGATACCGATCTTTCCCCACATTCCGAAGATATAGTAAAATATACTTCTGCTACTTAATGGCTCTTTTGCCATTTCTTCCATCATCCCCGAATTGACAACATAGTGATGGGCTACAATGAACAGCATCACGATGATACGGTATAATTCTAAATTTGAATTGCGTTGTTTAACTTGTGGTTGCATAAATGTAATTTGGTTTATATATGAATTGCATCTACAGTAGTAACGTAATGATACTGAGAGCATAGCGTTGCTATACTCAGACCTACGTAGCCTATTCCAGCTACTGCTATTTTTATATCTTTGAAATTATTCATTTTGCAGCTTTCGTATAAAGAATACATGAAAGCAAAATTTTCAGCAGCCTCATGACTACTAACCTTTCCCTGTTGTATCACTCCATGGCGATATTGCATAAGCATCTCTATGGCATGTGGTGTTCATTATGTTAAAACCTTACGCTGTAAAGGTGATATACAATTCCTGCAAAGGATTTTCATTTGTTTTTATAATCTATTTCAAGATAGATTAGCTAAGAACCAGCAGAAGACACCAAGGGCGGGTACGATTGCCAAAAGCCAATAAAACATATATACATCAAAAAAATAATATCTTATTCGTAACCATAACCTTTTAAACTGATGGACATCAGAATCTTGCCTGATGACTTCAGCATATTGATAATCGAATAAGCTATGATTGAGATTGAACTCTCTCAAAATCTGCTCATACTGATCCAGATAATCTTGATATTTCTCTTTTAACTCCTCCTCTGAATAATAATTCATATCTCTATATATCTGACGATATAAATAATTCAGTTTGTTACCGCAATCATGATAATTTTCCATGCGCTTATTGTAATTCAAACTGCTAAACAGATGAGAAAAAACTAATAGAAATGTTGAAAGAATAATAGTAAAGATACTAATCTCTGCTGTGTGTACAGCCTCTTTCTTTAACAGAGCTATCAAACTAATTGCTATAATGGAGGCAGAAAACATGGTCTCTGCAACCCTTGAAGCATCACGATTGCGTTTCATACGACGAAAAGCTGTAAAACGAGCACACATCGTTTTATAAATCGTGCTTGAAAAATCATCTAAATAATTCATATCATCATTTTCTTATTAGTGTTTCATATAGAAAAAGGAGGAGGTCCCAATTTTAAAACGGAAATAACCATTTTCATGGCATACCTTACGGCATTAAATTCTTTACAAAAAGTGAATGCGAATCGCAAACCCCATAGACCGAAGTCTAAAGACCTCCTCCTAATAAGTTATACCAATACTCTTCCAAGCATCTTTCTTCAAGTGCTCCAGATAAATATAATATCTCTTTTGGATTTCATCATCATCATATTTGAAATCCTTATCTATCAGCCCTCTTGACAAAAGAAAAGCCTTCATATCTCCCATATCCTTTATAGCATCAAGATCGAGCAACTTATGTTTGCCTGCATATTTCTTAATATCCCAATAGACATCCTGCAAGTGACAGATTTTTGGCTCTATTTCACAACCACTCAAGAACTTCTTGTGAATGACCGTATCAAGCTCATACAACTGGTGTATATCCGTCATCGCCTGGAAGTATGCTATCCAGCCATATAGATGATTGGCAACTTTGATTCCTGCAATCTTCTGATTGATTAACGCTATATAATATTCATCAAGTTCCTTATCTTCTGCTATAAAGCGAGGACGAAGGAAAGGGTTATACTTCTGGCTGCGATATCGTGAGATCAAGCGGGATATTCGATTCAGAAAAACCTGGATATTTTTCTTGCGAACAGATATGGAAAAAGCCGACTGAATCATGTATCCTATGTAATCGAAAGATATATCCCCCACTTCCCCATACATTGTTTTATCCGGAGAAAGGCGTAAGCCTAATTTATTCAATATAAATTCACATTGTATCTCATCTACAGAGAATGTATTCAGAGGAGTAGTACTCAATACCAATATATCATCAACATATCTTTTGTAGATACAATGACGATATTTTCCTTTGACAACAGCATCGAAATCCAGCATAGAAATCGACGCAAGGATATTAGATATAGCTAAACCTTGTGGAACGCCCTTCAGTCTTGGCTCCTGTGGAGAGGAATGTCGAGACGCATCTCTTGGAATAGTTATCGTATCAATCGCAGTCATGATGAGTCGCAAGATATGTTCATCGACACGTGACTCTAATTTTTCATAAAGCGTATTGAGATCAATATTATCATAGAAGCCCTTGATATCCGTTTTCAGAAAGTAGAGTTTATCCTTGGAATGTTCTGCCAAGAAATCGCTTACCTCTTTAATATACTGATTTGGGACTTCATGATTAACCGCCTCTGGAAATGTATCTTGAAGGTATTTATTGAGCGCCCCAAAAACCATTCTGTCTCTCATGGAAGGCACTGAAAGTATTCTTGGAAATTTATCCTTCCCTTTCACTATCAGCTTTTCCAAATAGGGAGAGAATTTATAAGTTCCCTCTATACATCGTTTCGATATGACCTCTAATTCCCGCTCATATCTTTTCCAGAAGGTATCAGGGGTAAGCCCATCTAACGCCCCGCCCTTCTTTAACCTTAATTTCGTATTAAAATAATCAGTAAAGAAGGTGGGGTTGAAATACTCTTCAGGATTCATAATAGATACTGAGTTTGGGGAGCGTAATAAAATTCGCACATAAGGATGATAGCTAAGTTATCTACTTTTTTAAAACAGGTTATTCTTTCTAACCTATAGCATCTTTAACGGTTCAAAAATAATATTTTCATTCAAGCCACCTTACGTTGATTAGTAGTTTATGGTGTTTTTTGCCAGCTGCATACGATCTGCTAAATCGTACTTCACGACTTTGTTTGCTTCACCCAAGCCATAATACTTAGGGCTAAGCAATGTGGTTTGAATGAAATCAAACAAAGCGAGAAGACTATCTATAAATGTAATCATCAGATTTTATGTTTTAAGATAATATTCGAGATGCTACACTTTATATTTTTTATCAGCAACATAGCTTTCAAACTTCTCAATAATATAATCTAGAAAAGCAATAACAATATTTTTATACTTCTCTAAATCATTGATAGTTAATTCAGCACCTACAGAAGAGAATGTTTTATTTCCATGTCCTAAATTATTCCTTTCAGTTTTAATCTTCAACAAGATTGTGCCAGTTTCATTTGAATTTGGAATACAGCCCAAGTTGTTCCCCATGCTATTAGACAAACTAGCAATTTTTCTCATGTCTAAATTGCCTGATATATCAGAGGGAAGTTCCTCTAAAACGACATTATTGGAAATCACATTATCTGCTATTGACTTAAGTTTTTTCCTTATTTTATCAAGTGATGTATTCGGCTTAATCTGCTCCTTTATCCATATTTTCCGAAGTTCTTCCCTTAAATCAAAATAATTTAATCCACTATCTTTTATTGCATCAAAAACATAATAGATGCAATTTGAAAAGGTAGATTCAATAGCATTATACAGAACAAGTATAAATTCGGCTCTCAAACATTGTTGCATTTGTCTATTAACTGTAATATTTTTCCCGATAGAGCCATTAAAAACCCTACCATTAACATTTGTTTCTACCCCATCAATAAAGTTCAATATAGTAAAGAACTCATCAATATCATTTTTTCTTTTGATATATTCACTTCTTAACATTATTCAAAAAAGCTTCTTTTGCAATATCAATCCTACTCAAAATTTTTTGAGCTGTATGTGTCTTATACCTTCCTTCAATAGATTTGAAAAAGTCATTTCTATTATCCTTATCTACAATAAGGGAATTTGGAATAGATCTTTGTATATTATGATTTTCTTTCAACGCCAAATATGCTCCAACTGCAATTGCCTCAAAATAAGGTTTAGAAATTCCTTGCGTTCCTACTTTCTTCGCAAAACCCTGATTAGGATACGTGGCACTAATAAAATCAACCAATTCCTTAAGAGCGGTTTGTTTACAAACTTTCTCCTTTTCAGAAAATATTATGTTTTGTTTTTCTATATACTCATCTAAATATCTTGCAACACCTTTTGTCTCTACAGACTTGAAATTTGGATAACAATCGCTAAAGGCAAAAAATCTCAGCAATAACTCTTCTTCTTCTCTTCTATTTTCGAAATATTTATTGATTGGACACAACTTTTTAAAGTTGTCTGATTTAGCCTCTTCTACAATAAAATCAGTAAATTTACCTCTATAAATACCTCTTCTAGTTTCCATTGGCAATAAAGGAACGCTACTTGTATTAATTCTGTCAAACATTTCTTTTCTGACATCCTCAGATGCATCAGCAGACAGAACTACCATTCTTAATGCAATATTTTTAAACATACGCTGTCGAGCTGATGATAATTGAGAAAATCTTGTTCCATTTAATTCACTCAACTTATCTAGATGCGTCAACTCTAATTCATCATTAATATAGGCTGCAAGAGTCCGAATTCTCTGTGATCCATCAACTATTTCTAATCTACCTGTCTGTTTGATTTCAGCAGTAAATATGAAAGGAACTGGCAAGCCCAAGAACAAAGATTCAATGAAACGTGACTGATGTTTTTCATCCCAAATAAATTCTCTTTGATAATCAGGAACAAATATTTCATTATCATCTTTATCTATATCCTTCAGATATTTGCTAACATACAATTCAATAGTTGGCTCACGCATATCAAATGCAACCGACTTTTTTTGTATGTCTATCTGTTTTTCTATCTCCTTTTGTCTTTTTTCTGTCAATTTCTCCATATAAAACTATACAATTTTAACTTAAAATCCATTATTCAGTTATCTTATGTCTTATAACCCTAGCAGGACTACCCACCACTACAACATCCGAAGGAATCTCCTTGGTTGCGACCGCACCTGCACCTACCAAAGAATTAGCACCTACATTTCCAACCTTACCTGAAACGAGAAGTGCGTCTTGACCAATAAAGGCAAAATCATCTACGTGAATATGTGCTCCCACCAATGCCATTGGACCAACAAAGACATAATTGCCTATCAATGTCTGATGACAAACCAAAGCCATATCACGAATTACCGAATTGGACATGATTTCAACATCGGCTTGAACCACACATTTTGCACCAATCACTACACCTTTATCGGAGATTTTAGCGAAATTTGAAATCTCAGCAGAAGGATGAATCAAGGTTGGAACAATTCCTCCTAAACTCTCTATCTTATCCGTGATTTCTTTTCGAATCTTCATATTTCCTTGTGATAAAAGGAATAACTTTCTTCTAATATCAGACTTAAACAAATCATCAAAGGAACCAATGATAGGATACCCATGTACGCTTTCACCAGTTCGATCATCATTATAATGATAAAGTCCTGCGACCTTATAACCACAAGAAAGAGCCAAATCCATAAAAACAGGAGTCGAACCTCCTACACCCAATATATATATATTTTTTTCATATCCATCCTCCTTATGCTGCTAACGGTTTAACTTCATAAAGAGGACGAAGAACTACTCTCCTATTTTCCTTTTCGGGGGGGGGTATTTTTTTCTACAAAGTATTTTACTTCTATAGTTTCACCAAATACCACAGATGAAGGAATTTTCCCATCAGAGAAACAAGATATATGCGCATTTATGAAATCATATCCTGTATTGCAGGAGAATGCAATTCCTGCCGAGAAACGAGGATTGATATCTATCAGATAATAGCCTTTCTCATTGTTAATAAACTCCATATTAACAACTCCCTGGATATTCAGTTTCTTCCCGATATAATTAACCAATTCTTCCAACTTTTCATCATGAAAAACCTTGACTGTTGTACCTGCACCATTCTTTGTTCTCAACAACTCCTCTCGTGGTACACAGAAACTATCTCCTGTAACTGCATCTCTAACAAAATCAACAGTACAAATACTACCACTGATTTTCTCTTGGAAAATATAGTTAGAAATGTCTTTTATATCTTCGAGCTGGTTAGCGCTTTCCAAATAGCAAAGACCTTCGCTACTTCTTCCACCCTTAGGTTTTGCAACACAAGGATATGTTAAAGAAGACAAGTCATCTGCAGATGTCAAAGTAGGAACAGATAAGACCTTGTTATCATCCTCAAATGTCTTATAGAGAACATATTTGTTTCTGGCGACTGCGAGAGTTTCTTTCGAAGATATGCAAACAACAATTCCTTCTTTATCAAATACTTCTCTCTGTCCATTTATAATATCAATCTCAAGATCTGTTAATGGAAAGATATATTTTACATCATTTTCCTTTGCCAATTGAATGAGGAATGGGATGTACTCCTTAGTATTAGCATATGGAGCTTTCTTAAACACATCACAAAGAGATGCCTCATAGTGCCATTCTTTAGGATATATATCACATCCTATAACCTTATGTCCTGCTTCATGTAGCTTATTTATGGCACATAAAGCAGACATCGAACCGATGGCTGTTAATAATATATTCATAAAATCCTATATCAGTAAACTAAAAAATTAGAATTTCAATTCCAAGTATTTGCGGTTATCTAGCTCACTTTGTACCACAAAGCCAAGTTTTTCATACAAATACAATGCAATAGCATTATTCGTATGAATTCCAATACAGTTGATTTTGTCTTTTCCCAAGTTCTTTACATAACTGATAGCCTTACGCATTAAACTATCAGCGATGCCTTGTTTTCTAAAACTAAGGTCAACAGCAACTAATGACACATACGAGTAATGATGCTCAAAATCATTTGCGTACATCACCACCAACCCATTAATATTACCATCCTTAGCATATGAGACAAAAAGCATTGCCTTCGACATTATCTTTGTACAAAATTCATCTAAATCTGTTTTTTGAGACAAAGTCGGTACAAAGTCATCGTCCACCTTACGCAAGAATTTCAATAGTACTGATTTTTCCATAACGTTCACTATTATTTCACAATACAATCCAAGGTTCTTTGAATATCCTCATCACTCAATGCATGGTGCATAGGCAAGCAGATTACGCTATTTGCCATTTTATGAGCATTTGGAAGGTTTTCCGGTGCTGCACTCTCCAATCCACGATAGGTTGAGAATTCACTAATCAATGGATAGAAATAGCGACGGCCAAGGACATTGGCTGCCTTCATCTTGAAATAAAGTTCGTCACGACTCATGCCGTACTTCTCTGCATCAATGAAGATTGGGAAGTAACTGTAGTTGTGCTTCACACCCGGCATATCATCGAAGAAGGTGATGCCCTCTACTGAACGCAATGCCTCGCGATACTTGATGGCTACTTGATGGCGAGCCTCAATAGCAGCATCTACCTGCTTCAAATTGAGCAAGCCATATGCGCTTCTGATTTCATCCATCTTGCTGTTGATACCAGGACCTACCACTGTTACCTCATTAGCGATGCCGAAGTTCTTCAGGTAGTCAATACGCTTCTTGGTCTTCTCATCGTGCATGATAAGTGCTCCACCCTCAATGGTGTTATATACCTTTGTGGCATGGAAACTGAGCGTACTCATATCACCTGCGTTCAAAAGTCCTTCGCCATTCACCTCTACTCCAAAGGCATGAGCTGCATCGTAAATAACTTTCAGACCATACTTGTCTGCGATGTCCTGGATTGCCTTGGTATCGCATGGTTTGCCATAGACATGAACAGGCATAATGGCGGTAGTACGTGGTGTGATGGCAGCCTCTATCTTGTTAGGATCCATATCACCTGTTGCAGGGTCTATATCTACAAAGACCGGCTTGCATCCGTTCCACCAGATACTATGGGTTGTTGCCACGAAGCTATAAGGGGTTGTGATGACTTCGCCTGTAATACGAAGGGCTTGCAATGCCGTCATCAGTGGCAGGGTACCATTGGTGAACAGGCTTACGTATGGCACTTTGAGATATTCTGCCAATGCCTTCTCCAACTCCTTGTGGTAGCTTCCATTATTGGTAATCCACTTACTATCCCAAATCTTCTTCAACTCTGCAGTAAAATCGTCGAGATTTGGAAGAAGTGGCGATGTTACTGTTATTAATTTATTATCCATAAGCAGGAAATTATATTCTTTTATTTAAATTTCTTTTATATGTGGTTTCTCATCGGGCTTCAGAACCGATTAGACTACTGCTACTTTTATATCTTTAAAGTTATTCATATCGTAGCCAGGATTATGTTTAAGTCATGATGTTTGTTCGAAAACCTACCCGACCTTCCTTTATTGATAAAGCTGGCTGCACTCGGCAATTTGAAAGCGAGCTTTCATTGCGCTCATTTGCACAGCTTTTCCCGTTAAGGGAGGCTCCACCTCTCATCTCGGTCTTCTCCCCTCAGGGGAAAAGAGGAAACCACTCCTCCTCGTCGCTCTTAACCGCTTCGCTATATGGTTGGTGGGGCATCTGAGGTATCGCCAGAGTGTTTGTGCGGGATGGGACCGCCTGGGGTGGGCTGTTTGCAACTCCCTATTCCTATACAGATCAACATTGATATAGGATGGAGTATTACAGTCTTGTACCCCTTCCATCTGTAATACAATTCCTTTCATAAATGTTATCTCTTTATTAACTTTGCAGCTAATTCAAAGAAATCCGCAACATTTTTAAATTATCAAACTGCTGGCAATACATACTGGCATAAGGCTCTGGAAACCTTTGTCGTATATCTGCCTTTATCATATTTGCAAAAGCCTCCTTTGTGTAGGCTTTCAGCAATTCATTATATTGTTCATCCGTCATCATCTCATTTCCTCCTCATTATCCTATACTACATACGGAACCACCATCATAAAGAGCATTCGGAAGTAAAGAAGTTAGTTGTCCATTACGATTTACTTACTATTATTTGATGTTTGAGGCATAAAATATTTTTCTAAAGTATTTAATGTCATAACCATTTTGACAAAAATATCTTCCAAAGCTTGCTGCTCAGAAAGTTTATTCAACTTAAAATACTCATATAGTTTTGCTAAGTCTTTTCGTTTGTTGCTTTTTCTATGTGCAACAGAATTAGAGCGAAGAGACTGAACTTTTCTGAGAAAATCTACCATATCTGGACAATTCATACCTTTCGACAATAAAAAAGCCTGAAATTTATCTATTCCAGCCTTCAAATCTGCTGATGATGAGAAGTTCTTCTGCTTTAAGTAGGATTCTACATCTGGGTTTGAATCATCTATCTCTGATTGTATGCACTTTTGATTGAAAGAATCAATTATCAGTTTTGTCATAGAAAGAATTTGCTCATCAAAATCAGAATGATTGTTCTCTACAGTCAAACAATGCAATGTTCTATAACGATGTTCGTCTTCATCAATCAAAGGAAGAAATAACGGCCAACCAAATTGCTTTTCCCATTTCTTATTGAATTGCTTAAAACGATACTTAAAATGTAAATCAGGAAACATCGGATTACAAATACTCCCTTCCATCCAACGAGTATAAGCAGTTCTACTAAACCCCATATCTCTTTCAGGAGGTATATTATAGCCTTTCCAATACTGTTGTTCAGAATATTCCAAATTGCCCAAATACACCAATGGTACTATAACATAACTACGATGGTCATTATCTATATACAGTGACCAAGATCCCGCACATCCTACAGCTCCATCACTAACCGTATATTTGTTTGGATTAGAGTAATATTTGTCAAGTACCTCTTTCTTGAAAAATATCGGCGTCATCTCTAGAGGATTATCACCATTGACTACAAAATAATTAGAGAGAGTTTCTTTCTTACATGAATGTAACATAGGTTCCCCTGCATCATCATAATCATAGATAAACTCTGCATACTGCTTTTCATCTTGATTAAAAGAATCCAAATTGTAATCCTTTTCCCGATAACGCAATACACATTTGCCCATTATCCAACCACCAGACTTATTTCCATCAGCATGACAGTTTACTAAAGAGGAATAATTATAGATATAATCAGCATCTTTCTCTATTTGATTCATAACAGGAGTTAAACCTAGCTCTTGAAAGGATTGTTGAGAATATCGCATTTCATCAAAGAATATCAACAAGTTCATATTGCGCAAGGCTAAGTATTTCCGCAAAATCGTTATTTTGATTCTTATGTTTACTCCCTTTATCTCTGCAACTTTTTCCCAGTCGCCATTTTCGTTATCAATAACAAAATGACGTTCAGTTGGAGACACATACCGTTCATGCATATTTAACAGAACTCGAAAGTCTTGTGAAAGTTCTACATAGTTGTCTATATCATAATTTGCGGTACGGTATAATACAAATGGTTCTAAGACATCAATACCATCACGACTAAAAGACCATTTACCATTACTCAAGATTTCACTTACTCCATTGCTTCCTTTACTTAAGTCCCATTCATATCGAGACAACGCATCTGATAATTTACCATCAGAAACGAGAGCACTATGTAAACACTCTGTACTCACCGTAATCCATCCACATTCAATAAACTTCTTGTTCATTGAAGCAAGAAAGTCTGTAAAAAGTATTCTTTCAGATTCCTTCATAACTTTAAATCATTATCACCGTATTCTTGTTTTTACGCAATTTATGGTTTATATACATCCTGCAAAAATGCCACCCCTGTAAGAAACTCAACATTTTAAGCTTTCAATGCCTTAAGATTTATTTCATACTGTTGAGGAAATTCTTTGTAGACCTTTGCCATTCTGACTATACCAGCAGGACAGCAATATGCAGGTGTATTTCTATCAATAACGGCAAGAGAAGGTACATTTGGATCAAACATCTTTTTTCTTTAACTGTTGCTCCAAACATCTTTTCTATCACCTCATTGGTCAACTGAATAAAATATGGTATTCTCACCACTTTATATCCTGCCTCCCTATATATTTTGTCATTCTCCTCATCCTTTTTATTATATTAGGATTTTCATAATGTGGCAAGCCATCAAACTCTACTATGAGTTTAAGTCTTTCACATCTGTAATCTGGCCTAATTTTTCTTTTTAAACCTGGAACACATTTATTATGTACCCATTCTTCTCCAAGAAATATTGTAGCTAGGTATTCCTCAAACCCTGTACAATGCAAACCTGTCTTTGGATCTATTCCGGCTTTTTTGCAGCCTCTTTTGTCTCTCGTAAATATCCCCACTTTGTTGTATTTAACTGTCCCATATTTGAATTATCTTGTTGTTTATCCTAATATCAACAATTTAGATTAAAGGAGCTATATTTATCAAATAGTCTATACATTTTTGTAACTTCACATTAGCACTATCTTGAGAGTTGATAATCGACATTAGAAATGTCGAATATTGATATTTTATCATTGCATTCTTACTTACCAAGTTGAGCATCTTTCTAGAATAATCCATCCAAGCCAAAAACATATTGTCGTTAAAGTATGGGTTTTTCATCAGATTAATACCATCTTGTATTACTGTAATCATCTCATTATTCATGCTCTGCCTCCTTTCTTTCCTGCTCATTTTTTATTTGGACATTCATTATTTGTGTATGGAAATCAGAAGTTATCGCTTCTTTCTCTTTTTCGAATTTACGTTTCTTGATACTAATTCCAAAGCCCTCGAAACTCTCAAACATCGGAAAGATGAGCAATGCCAACCAAAACAAGAAGATTAAGTTCATTCCATTAAAGTCTTCTGTAAATGACAATTCAATACACTCCTTGAAGTGATAAAACACAAATACCGTAGAAAGAGTCAAAATGAGGCCAAACCAGTAATCTACCAACTTGTAACGAAAGTTCAAGCCAAATGTCTTCAACCTATCCTTCAGATTCTTCAATCCAGAATGAAGGAAATAGCCTATGAGAGCTCCTATTGCAAAAGCTGCAAAAAGAGATAGTGCCAATATGGTTATTGAAATATTCATAATTTTAAACGTTAACCACCAATACTGCGTCCCCACTATTTATCAGTGGGTTAGCTATAGCTGTATTTTTGAAACATGTTTTGATTATCCAAAATTAAACTATCAAGCGACGGCTTGGGATGTCTTCGTTACCTCCGCATCCGTACCATCTGTAAAATGGCGAATCTACCAAATAGGCATCCACAAAATAATGGCGAGCGTGGAACCAACAGGCCTGGCGTACCAACTCTTGTCCTTTCAAGTCTTTAACTATGGCTGGACATTGATCATAGTGCAAGATTTTAACCTTGCGATGGCTCCTGTTGTTTCTCCAGTAAAGGATAGTTCTTCTTATACTAGATGAGCCTGTCATAATCGACTGCTTCATCTTTGCAATTCTTACGCAGAATACGTCCCTTTCGATTTTGATTGTAGTCCTGAATCACCTTTCCAGAATATTCTTTACATTCCATTCTATGTGAATTTAAAAATGGCTGCCAAGATAATATTTTTCATTCAACCCACCGTACGCTGTTTTGGTGGTTTACCTTTCTTTTTTAAGAAATTTAGACATACTCTGTTTCCATCAAGCTAAAACATGCCTGAGTCCAACTTGATGCGTACACCATGCGTTGAATTTCCATACATATACCACCGAGGAAGATTCTCTCAACTATTTTTCGTCCAACATGAGACGAAACAATAATGAGCCGGAGTAACACCATCGCCAGAGAAAGCATACTCATCAGGATCGTCAACTCTGTCTAAGCGAGAAAAGCGTATTGTCTTGTGCTTTAGAATCAGAGCCAAAGTCTCAATGCTTGTATAATGATAGAGTTTCATATACTGCTTAACTATTGATGTTCAACATGCAAGGTTTTGCATCCTCTTTATTCATGATAAGTTGCTTTTTTGTTTGTGAAATCTTCATCTCTTTCAAATAGGCATCGAAATCTTCCCAAAAAGTAACTATAGAGTCATCTGTATCCGAACTTGGATATGTACGGAACAGCTCTTCTAATTTTATAGATTCATCCATATTTATAAAAACACTCTGTTTTGGATAAACAAGTTTACATTTTTTCATTCTAACAAACTCATCCATAGCATTATAATACTCACGAATCAGAGGGCGTAAATCTGCATCTTTACTATAATCCTCTATTTTTAATTTTAGAGCATTTAATTCTGCTATAGAAATTCCCTTACCATGTGACTTCCACTTTTTATTGTCACTCAAATTCTTAGCGATTTCTATCGCACGTAATTCCTTTTCATTAGAAGTAACTTCAGAGCCATCATGATGCTTTGTCCAATTCTTAAACTTATAGTTTGCCAACCATTTAGTCAAGAGATCTGTTGTCAAATCACGTGCCTGTTCAAAGCTACGAATCTCACCCAAATCCAGTTCTTTAAGCCATATTAGTTCTGCTTTTGTCAATGTACCCTTACTGGCTTTGTCTATAAACTCATTGATCTTATCAAGATAACCCAATGCTGCCACATACTTATTATCCTTATTTGGGACTTGCGGATCAATAGGCCCTAACACGGAAATATAATCCATAAAGATTCTATCACCACTCATACAGAATATTGTTCCTGCACTATAAGCATAATCAGGCACTATAAAGTTTATCTCAGAATAATGGTATCGCAATATGTTAACATATCGTTCTACGATTTCAGCACTTCCACCAAGTGTCGTCAAAATGACATAAAGTTTATCATTCTTCACGGCATCTGCTTTCAAATCTTCCACTAATTTGGCAAACATATTGGCGGAGACAGGAGCCAAGCTGCCATAATATACAAACACATCAGCATGTAAATACTGTTCCAGTGCTTCTAGCTTAGCTTGAAGCATTTGCCTTAATGTATCATCAATTGGAGATTTCATAGGCTTACATTTTCTCTAATTATATTTTTCGTTAAGTAATGATAAAAAAATAACTTGGTACATTTTTGTGTCCTTTTTATGAAGTAACACATGGTTAAAGGATAGATTTCCAAGCTCTTCCTTTGCTTCATATTTACTTTAAACCTTCTTTGTCGTAATTTCTTTTTAGCTTATTGATTATTAGCTGTTTACATTCTTTAATCTGCTAGAAAATTTGTATCTTTACAACTGATTTCCAGGCAGTTATAATGAATACAAAGATTCTAACAGAAGTCTTTTCAGAGACCGACTTGACATACATCCAGCAATTAGACGAGCGCTAGCGTCGGCTATATTGTGCTACAAGAGCTATCAACATAGGCAAACATGGTGTGGCGGCCGCGTGTGCCTCTATTCACATATCAAAGAACACCATCTATAGGGGCATTCGCGAGTTAAACGGAAAGACCATTCTTTCTTCGGAAACAGTCCGTTTTGCAGGTGGTGGTCGCAAAGCCATCTTAGACGAGCATCCAGAATACTTGGTTCTATTCGATGAGATTGTTCAAAAACACATGGCGGGTCTTCCACAGGATGATTCCGTAAATATCTTTAAGCAAGAACTTTTAAAGTTAGCCACATCGCTTGAATTGGATATTATCATTGCACATTATCCACCATATTGTTCAAAGTATAACCCAATAGAACATAAGCTGTTTGCACATATAACAAGATCCTGGAGTGGAGTTCCATTGCTGTCTGCAGAATATGCTTGCAGGAAAGTAAATGAAACTACGACATCCAAGGGGTTGGTTGTTGTTGCCACCATCAATTCTAAGGAATACCAAACTCAAAGAACGCTTGACGAATCATATGTATCCGAAAGACAAAAGAGAATCATATTTGATAAACAATTGCCTAAGTGGAACTATGTCGTTAGGTGCAAATCTGCTTAGCATTTTTGTACCAAGTTATTTTTTAACTGTTACTAAAACAAAGAAATCAGAAAAAGTCAGCCAATAATATCGATACAAATCCAGAAGCAACAGCACTCAAAATCCACAACAGCACTTGCAACACTCTGCGCACAGAGAAGCGGACACGTGCCCAATGTAAATCGGGAGTTACCTCATCTATTATATTTTCCAAATCGCAATACACATTGAAAGCTTCTTGAAAAGTATCAAGAGCTGCATAGGAATCCAATGCCTCCAAGGACTTTGCCTTTCGCACGGTTTGAATCGCTTTCGTACGAAGAGACTTATACTTTGTATAAAAGGTTCCATTCTGAAGAACTGTCAAATCGATATGCTTGGTTTGTCTTTCAAAAAGCAAAACTGCATCATGCAACGACAAGTTCAGACACTTGTAGCAATCAAGCATAATTCTTATGACATGACGTTCTGCCTTGTGAATCTCAGAGTCTATCTGTTGTGAAGAAATATTGTCGGAATAACAACGTGCTATATGGTCATGCAAGGCCCGAATCTCATTGAACAAAGGCAATGGAAATTGTTCTGTTCTTGCTTCCACCTCTGCTATTAATGGCTTGATGACAGTGTTATAGTCTTGATAAAGTGCTGTTATTCGTACATTATTCTCCATGGCAAATATTTTTAGATTTTAGCCAACTGCCTATCTATGTCGTTCTGCGAAACTAAACGCTTGAAAAACAGATAGACAGAGCCACGATTTACCATGTTCTTCAAAGAAAAAGCAGGAGTTAGCTTTTTGCCAATACGCTTTTCGATGAGGGCATCCAAATCTTCCGCACTCATCTGCAACATCTCATCATAAGACTTACCAAGTCTTCGACTCAAAGACTTTCGTGTATGGTTATTTAATATATGCATACTTCTTGCTTTAGATTGCAAATGTACTACTTTTTGTTGATATTATATAAAATCCGACCTCTTTTCTTTGTTTTTTAACTTTTATTTCATGATACACTCCAATACTCTCTGTATGTCTTTCTGTATATCACCAATACAGCGTCCTAATTATCAATGAGTTAGGCATACCAATATTTTTTCATTCAAACCACCTTACGCTGTATTGGTGGTTTACTGACCCATTTTCTTTGAAATGGAAGGAGAAGAAAGGTAGGTAGCTAATTCTACTGTCAATAAATCAGCACCGATAATGGTCACTCGATTGTTGTATTTGCGTATCTCGTTTCCATCTTTTATTTGCTTCGAATAACGATTGGCATCCAACTGGAGTACACGACATACATTACGACTTATCGCCTCCAGATTCTTGTCGATGATGATGATTTGGGCATCACGGTTCTCTCGCAACATATCGCAGAAATAGTTGTCGGCAGATGAAAATGAATAGCCAAGAATGATTATTGTGTTGGCACGTAGCACCATCTGGGAAGCATGATACCATGTGTCTATATAATGCTTGGATATGACAGGACGCATCTTCATCGGTGGCAGAAATGAAGGGATTGTTATAGACTTGTGATCTGAGTCAAAACTTATCTCCGCTGCAAGTTGATTTGTAAAGAAATCCTCTATATCAATACTCATCAAGTCATCATGAAGGAAATCGTTCTTGTTCTCCACATCCACATACTCTTTGAGGGAACCATGAAAATAGAGTGCTGTTGGACTTGCTTGGGATGCATAAGATGTATAATTGAATGTGATGAGTTGACAATCCTTACCTGCCAATTGTGCATAAATGGAAGAAGAGACATCTTCCTCCTTTTTCTCTTGTAACTTGCGCTGTTCCTCACTTACCAAGTACGCCCATAGAATCCAGGATATGTATAGATAGTCGCGGATATAACTGATTTGACCAGTGTAAAAGCCATAGAAGTATTGCGAGAGCAATTGCTCTATGTCGAGCATGTTCTTGTAGATATGGCGCAAGATGGGATTGTTCGACTCATGGATGCTCTTCTGAAGTATCTCAACTATGATGTTCTTGAATGTGTCGGTATAGTTGAGATGACTCAAATCTATGATGCTGTCATCCTTTACTATAGTTCCAAACACCTCTTCTATCAAGTTCATCGTCTCGGTATCTATTTCTGCTCCTTTCTTGAAATCCAAGACTTTCTTGAACAGTCGAACGATAAGCATTCCCAATTTACGTTGTGTCTCATCAAGACTCTTATTATTATCAAGTTCATCATTGATATTGTGACAAATTGATACAATTTCCTTGTCCAAATCCTTAGCCAATCGATCAACGGCTGTACTCACAAACTTGTCGAAGTGGAAATTTACTCGGCCTATTACCTTTCGTAAGATGGCATCAAGCTTTATGCCTTCATCGGTCGCCAAATAATCGACTATACGTGGTATGAGGTCTGCTGAGGTCGGAAGTCCCATCGTAGCATCTATTCCAGCACCAAGCACTACTAATGTGAGCGGTTCTTCTTTACTCCCCAATATTTTCCGGGCAAACTGATCACCATAGAAAATCTGCTGTTGTGTCATTGCATTTGGGGCAATCAGGTTAGAGCCCCCGCTGATGTCAAATTGGTTTGATTCTTCAGTCATCTGTTTTAGTTTTAAAGATTAGATTGATTATTTTCTTCTGTCCCAGGCGTCGTTGATGCGCTGGCGAACATTGCTCACTGTCTTACCACTTGTCACATGAGGTGCCAAGGTTAGCAACACATTGATGAAGCGTTCCTTCACCATCTCGTAATCATCTACTCTTACCTCCTCATCCTTGCGCATATCAACCACTATCTTGCCTATGTCACTTGCGGAAGTGCATTGAGACAGGCGAGAAGCGTATTGCTTTAATACTTCTACCTTATTTATATATAAATGCAAAGCCTGCTCCTCATCACTAAGTTCGGGAGCTGCATTGCCTGGGTTGGTGTTAACACTTGCCTTCAAAGCTTCCTCTGCGAACTGGTCGCCATAGAAGTTTTGGACGCCTTGGGTAGCATTGGGCAATATCTGGACATTGCCGCCGCTGATGTTGAATGTGCAGTTGGATTTATCAGTCATCATTTCGTGGCTTTTGCCTTTTTTGAAGGCAGTTGTTATGAGGTTGTCATGTCGTACGACTATCGTTGCTATGAACGTACGACATGAGATTGTATAGTTGTACGACATAAGAATGCATCGTCGTACGACATGAATTTCGATGTATCTTGACAGCTCGATTTCCTGCCCATTTTCTGCTCTAAAATGAATGTGCAATGAACAAAGATGAACGTGAAGTAAACGCTTATGAACGCCTTTTGGTATGTCCTTTTTTCCATCTATCTTTGCCAACGAATTCAGAAAGCAACTGATGCATCAAAAGCTATATCTGATATGTGTTACATATATAAATAAGGTATAAAGAAATGAAAGCAATGTACAAATTTGAGTTGGCTGTTTACGCCGGTATCACTTCTAAGACTTTTAGACGATGGACGAAACCCTTCGATGAGGAACTCGCCCGTATGGGCGTCTATCCTTCCACGAGACTTCTTCCTCCTGCCGCAGTCAAGTTTATCTGCGAGAAATTGGCTATCGATCTATAAAGAAAAGGAGTGAAAAGGGCATTTCGGGAAGCTTCCTGACGCTCCCAGACAGAAACGGACAGGAGGCTTTGCGAATGTTGTACCTTTGCAATCGCAATTAAGAAATTGCAATCATTATAGTATTTACATTTTAAATTTTTAAAACTATGAGTAAAAGTTACAAAGTGGTCAAGAAGACCATGAACATGGGTGAGAAAAAGGGACAAACCGTTTATTCTGTACGTCCTGTAAGTTACGGTACATTGACTACCGAAGAGGTGGCTAAGCAGATTTCTACGGAATCTACTGCAACCACGGCTGATGTGAAGGCGGTACTCGACCGCTATGCCTACTATGTGGTGGAGAACCTTGCCAAGGGTTACAACATCGAGCTTCTTGGTTTCGGTACTCTTTATCTCCGCTTCATCACCAACAAGGCGGTGTCTGAACCTAAGAAGGCGAATGCCAACTTGGTGAAGAGTATTTTGCCTGGCTTCCGTCCTTCGTTCTCCGTGGATCGCAATGGCAAGCGTACCTACGACCTGATTCCTAATCGCATCAGCCTCGTGAAGTACAGCGAAGATAACGACCCGAATGGCGACAACAAGCCTTCAGGTGGCAATACCCCTTCAGGTGGTAACACTCCTACTGGCGGCAACACCCCTTCTGGTGGCAACACTCCTGCAGGCGGTGAGAACAGCGGAACTGAGGGAACCGAAGGCACCGGAGATGGTGAATAATCCCGAATGAGGAATGCACTGCGCCCGAGTGCCATCGGGCGCAGGCACAAACTACACTATTTTAATTTTAAAATCAAATGAATATGAATAATCAAAATGAAAATTTCAACAATGGTTCCAAGAAGATTTCTTGGGTATCTATCATGAATGCTGTTGTACAGGCTATCATCGCTGCGCTGACTGCACTGGGCGTAAGCTCGTGCACAAGTGCTCTCTTTTAATGTTTTGCACCCACAAAGGTGTTGTCTTAACTTCTTTACTTCTTAATTCATCAAAAAATGATTCAAGAAAGATTTCCTTTATCGATTGGGGAGGAGCTGGTGCGTAATGAACGCACGCTCCTCGCCAGAGTGGAGGACGGCAAACTGATGATGAATGCTGACTCCGTGAAGTTTTTGGTCTTGCACTGCTCGGCTACTCGATGCAACCAGGACTATAGTGTGGAACAACTTCGACGCGACCATAAGAGCCGTGGTTTCTATGATGTGGGCTACCACTTCTACATCCGCAAGGATGGTAGCATGACGCAACATCGCTTCCTGCTCGAAGTGGGGGCGCATGCGAGACCTTTCAACCGTTGTTCTATCGGTATCTGCTACGAGGGTGGACTGAATGAGCATGCGCAGCCTTGTGATACTCGCACGCCTGAGCAGACGGAAAGAATCGTTGATGTGCTGACTCGCCTTCACCGTCTGTTTCCGAAGGCGAAAATCGTGGGGCATCGTGATTTGCCCGGCACCACGCCTAAGGAATGTCCTTGCTTGGATGCTCACGCTCTGTTCGGCTGGATCGAAGAGCTGTAATCATGAATAATGAAACAAGGAATAGTAGAATTGTTTTGGTCGTTACGGTCTTTCATCTCCTTCTCAAAAGCCCGGGTTGTCTTGTTGTGAAAAAACAAGTAGCCCCAGGGCATTCCTTCTATAGCTGGATCCGATTTGTCATCAGCCCCAGTAACGTGGATGCCCTTTGGTAAGCGGTAGCTTACGTCGGCTGTAGAAGGTGAATTCAAGCAATCCTGCGTCATATTCGCTTTCTACTTTATGTCTTTTGCTGCAACCATACCCGATGGTTGTCGTAGCTTTGTCGCTTTTTTCATAATGTGCATCATCCGAATTGTATAATTGAGTTTTTATTTGGCACGCAGCCTCTGCACATGTATTTTTATTTTACATTCATCACCCTTTCTTCTTAGGGAAGGGCGAATTTATTGCAAAAATACAAATATTTTTTGGATTTCGTATCAAATCTTAGCATTTTCTGCTTACGATTCCCCAAAAATGACTTTAACAAGTTCAGAAGTTATAGCCTACAGCCTTTGTGGGCTTGAAAATAAACATAAGACATTCCCTCTATAGGCTTATGGCTTTAACTTCTATAATTACGACATTTGCGAAAGTTGAGCACCTTATATATAATAGAAGGCAATATCATCGAGGAGGTCGTAAATTTGGGATTCGGGGAAGAGGTATATATTTTTATAACATACACTTTACAGCTAAAGTGACAACTTACAACCTTTTTATCTCTAATCTCTTCTAAATATATCTCTGGTATATACCTTCTCCTTCACATCATCCAAACAGGTATCATAGCGGTTGGCGATGATGGCATGGCTCTGAGCCTTGAAAGTCTCCAAGTCATTGACTACTTTGCTGCCAAAGAAAGTGCTGCCATCTTCGAGAGTTGGCTCATAGATAATTACCTCCGCACCCTTTGCCTTGATACGTTTCATGATGCCCTGGATGGCAGACTGGCGGAAGTTATCGGAATTGGATTTCATCGTCAGGCGATAGACACCGATAACGCATGAATTGACTTCGGCACCAAACTGGTTGTTCTCAGTATAGCTGTACCAGCCGGCTTTCTGCAATACGGCATCTGCGATATAGTCCTTACGGGTACGGTTGCTTTCCACAATCGCCTCTATCAGGTTCTCTGGGACATCGGCATAGTTTGCCAAGAGCTGCTTGGTATCTTTTGGCAAGCAATAGCCGCCATAGCCGAAGCTTGGGTTGTTATAGTGGGTACCGATACGTGGATCAAGTCCTACACCATCAATGATGGCCTTGGTATCGAGACCTTTTACTTCTGCATAGGTATCAAGTTCGTTGAAATAGCTTACACGAAGGGCAAGATAGGTATTGGCGAAGAGCTTCACTGCCTCGGCTTCCTTCATGCCCATGAAGAGTGTATCGATATCTTCCTTAATGGCACCTTCCTGCAAAAGGGCTGCAAAAGTCTTGGCTGCTTCCTTCATCTCCTCGACATCTGTTACCTGCATGATTGCCTCGTTCTCCTCAGCAAACTCAGGGCGGTCGATAATCTTGGGATAGCCTACGATAATTCGACTGGGATAGAGATTGTCGTAGAGTGCCTTGCTTTCACGAAGGAACTCTGGCGAGAAAAGAAGATTGAACTTCTTGACTCCCTTCTTGGCATACTTCAGGTAAAGGCTGCGGGTATAGCCTACAGGGATGGTGCTCTTGATAACCATCACTGCGTCTGGATTTACCTCCAATACCAGGTCAATTACTTCTTCGACATGGGTTGTATCGAAATAATTTTTTACCGGGTCATAGTTGGTTGGTGCTGCTATCACCACAAAGTCGGCATCAGCATAAGCTGATTTGCCATCAAGGGTTGCTGTCAGATTCAGTTTCTTCTCTGCCAGATACTTCTCGATGTAATCGTCCTGTATGGGTGATACTCTATTGTTGAGTTTCTCCACCTTTTCGGGGATTACATCTACTGCTGTTACATGATGGTGCTGAGACAATAGCGTGGCTATACTCAGACCGACGTAGCCTGTTCCGGCTACGGCTACTTTTATATCGTTGAAATTATTCATTGATTCTATGATTATGTTTAACTTATGTCCTTCAGGATTAGGATTTATTCTGCCTTTATTCTACCGTCACACTCTTTGCCAGATTCCTTGGCATATCTACATTCAAGCCCTTATCTACTGCCACATAATACGCAAGTATCTGCAGGGGAACAACGCTGAGAAGAGGTACTAAAGCATTGAGGGTCTGCGGTACTTCTATCACAGAATCGGCTATCGCCTTGACTTGTTTGTCGCCTTCGGTAACAATGGCCAGGATGCGTCCGTTGCGGGATTTTACTTCCTGCATATTGCTGATGATCTTCTCATACAGCTGATGATGTGTGGCAAGGAACACGATAGGCATATCGGTATCTACCAATGCTATCGGGCCATGCTTCATCTCGGCTGCGGGATAGCCCTCGGCATGGATATAGCTGATTTCCTTTAGCTTCAAAGCTCCCTCTAATGCTACGGGATAGTTGAATCCTCGACCGAGATAGAGGAAATTATGTGCATAGGTGAATACTTTAGCCAGTCGGGAGATCGATGGCGTCTGCTCCAACACTTTCTCCATCTTGCCGGGTATCTCTGCCAACTCGGCGATGGTCTCTACATAGTCTTTTGCGGAAAGGGTGCCAAGCTCATGACCTAACGCCAAGGCAAAGAGGGTGAGCACTGTTACCTGACCGGTGAAGGCCTTGGTACTCGCTACTCCTATCTCGGGTCCTACATGAATATAGATGCCGGTATCTGTCTCTCGGGCGATGGATGATCCTACGCCATTGACGATGCCGAAGATCAATGCTCCATGCTGCTTGGCAAGTTGAATGGCTGCCAAGGTGTCGGCTGTCTCGCCACTCTGGCTTATGGCTATCACTACATCATCGGATTCAATGACAGGTTCGCCATAACGGAACTCGCTGGCATATTCTACTTCTACTCGCTTGCGACACATCTTCTCTATGAGCTGCTTGCCGATGAGGGCTGCATGCCAACTGGTTCCGCATGCCACGATGATGATATGCTTGGCTGCCATGAGTCGGTCTTTATAGTCTGTAAGGGCTGACAACACGATGTGGTTGTTGGATGGATTGTCCTTATCCGCAAACAGGCGACCACTCATACAGTCTTTCAGGCACTGGGGCTGGTCGTAGATCTCTTTCTGCATGAAATGGTCGAAGCCACCCTTGCTGAGTTTGGAGATGTCGAGGTCTACGGTCTTGATGGCATAATCGCATAACTTATGGTTGAGATTAATCATCTCTATATCCTTGCCGATTCTGATTTCTGCAATCTGACCGTCTTCGAGATAGACCACCTGGTCGGTATATTCTACGATGGGAGTGGCATCACTGGCGATATAGAAGTCTTGCTTGTCGGCTCCTACGCCTACCACCAATGGACTTGACTGGCGGGCTGCCACAATGTGAGTGGGGTTCTTGCATTCGATGACTGCTATGGCATAGGCGCCCACTACATCGTTCAGTGACTGGCAAACGGCTGACACCAAATCCTTTCCATTCTGCTGATAGTATGAGTCTATCAACTGTACCAGCACCTCGGTATCTGTTGTGCTCTTGAACTGATAGCCACGTGCTATGAGTTGTTCTTTCAGCACCTGGTAGTTCTCGATGATGCCATTATGCACCAAAGCCAGGTCACCACTCATACTGACATGGGGATGTGTATTTTCGGCTGATGGTTCGCCATGAGTAGCCCATCGGGTGTGGGCTATACCGATATGGCCTCCGCAGTCTTTGTCTGCTGCGAGTTCTTCCAAGTTTGCCACCTTGCCCTTTGTCTTATAGACATTGAGTTTATCCTCTCCATTGACGAGTGCTACTCCAGCACTGTCATATCCTCTATATTCGAGTTTCTTCAGTCCTGCTATCAGGACTGGATATGCTTCGTTTTGTCCTATATATCCTACTATTCCACACATAAATTTATGGTTATTATTCGGTATCACCTCATATTACCTATCCGTATATGAGGCTTAGCCCTCCACCAGCTAATGCCAGTGGAGGTTATACCATAACTTGACTAAAATTTAATTTCATTTTTATTGATCATCATCCCCAAACCCAGGAAGAAGAGTATAAAGTTTATTCTATTTTTCCACATTCATGGAATTGTTGCTTAACACCCTGCAGAACCATCTCAAGCCTTGCACTGAATATAATCTTCAAGATAAGCTGTGCATAAATCTTTGATTCCTAACATGAGAGTAAACAGCTTGAATCGTTATATCTTGGAGATTTATTCTATAGTTTATTAAATTCATCTTCCATTTTTCGATTCAAATCTGCATATGCCTTATTCCACGGATTTAAATCACAAACTTCTTTTATTGCTATCAAACCATTCGCCAAATCACCTTTTCTGCCAGTTTTCTCATATTGAGTTTGCCAATAGTTAGCACTCTCAATCAATTTTGATTCTGATATTTTCATATACTATAAACATTAAATTCTCCTAACAACACCTGCGCACTTTCTATGTAAATATTCTTTTACATCACTATCAGATTATTCTATATTAGATGATCATATTTAATAACCATGAATCACTAGTGTCCCGTTTAAACGAGACACTAGTGATTTAAAATCATGTTTTTTTGTAATTTACATTTTTTATGCTACTAATCCTCCTTTACTGTTTGGCCTAACCTGCGGATTCGAACCGCAGATAAGCTATCCATGCGTTAGGCTGATGCAGACCAAGCTATTGTTGGTAACGTCTTCTCATCATCATACTATTCTTCAGGCTTATTTTCTGCTAAAAACTAACAGATATCATGCTCAGAAGTTGTAATAGGTGACTAAAAGAATTCATTCTATGTGGAAAAAGAAGCAAATGTACTTATCCACATTACCATTTTAAATGCTAAAGCCTTCACCCTTGGCTTTAGCTATGAAAAATTAATTTTCATATTATTAATTTTTAAATTTAAAATTTAAAATTCTCCTTGCCAAGCTCGGAGATTTTTCGTCTTACAAATCATTCTTTCTCAGGAGTTTGCTCTAACTTTAATCTTATATCAATTATTCTTGTATAAAATAGCAAAAATAATCCAAACAGACTACACAACAACCCTACTAGAATAAATGCTACTTGTTCGGGATTTCTTTCAAAAATATATTTTATCATTGGTGTCCGATAAATATTTATCTTCATAGAATTTTATCTAATTGCTATATAGTTAACCGCTCTTTTGTGTATTTTCATAAAAGATCGATGGCTATACAGATGAAGAATACGGACACGAAAGACAAAAGCATAAATAAGGTAATAAACTCTAACGAGAAAAAGAGGCTATTCTCCCTTTTGAAACTAGTTTTCGTATATCTTGCTTCAGCATTTTCACTCCTTTATCTTTTGGATGTTCACGAATTTGATTCAAAACTTCATCAACATCAGAAGGAATAATATTTGTTGCCAAGATTTCCTCTCTTACAAAATTCAACATAGCATTCCAATTATAAGTAGGGTCGTCAAGAATATCTTTAGCAGCCTTAATAGACTGTAAATACAAAGCACGCCCTTCTTCTATATTTTTTTCTCTATATGCAATCAAGCCACGAGTCGCTGTTATACATATTTTTGTTCTATTGTCAATATCTGAAACTTTACTTATTCTATTAATAACCTCATTTGCCTCAGCAAGTTTTCCATCTAAAGCATACGTATAAGCAAGATTGTTCAAAAAAGCAGGTTCAAAAGGATTAGCTTCTAAACCTCGTTCCAAAATTTTGGCTGCAGTTTTATAATCTTTCAAGAATGTATATGCGATATTGGCTCCAACAAAAATTGGGTTTTTCGAATAAGGCATATCATTCAGCCAACGAATTGCAGCATTTAAAGCATCTTCATACTTCTCATTTTGATAAGCATACAAGGTATTCGCCTCATAACTTAAATTCACTTTCTCACAAATTTTCTTATCAAAATCTAATGCTAAATTATTCGATTTTGCCCACTCAGCTTGTGCAAGAGAATTATCATTAGGTAAAATCAAAGACTTATTGAAAAACACCTTGCTTTTTTTGAGAGTTCCTTTTATAAATTCCAAAGTGCCCAAAGTACTTGAAAGTTCAGACAAACTAAATGGACTAAAATCACCAGAATTAATCAAAGAAATACCCTTTTTAATTAAAGAAGAACTTCTATTTCTTAACAAATTCACAGATATTTCTGAAGCCATTAGCCAAGGATCATTAGCTACCTGCACATTGTTCCTTAACACGTAATGAGCTCTATCAAAGTCATCGACATGTACAAATAATCTTGCAGCACTTCTTGATACAAAACGATTGTCAGAATCTAAGTTCAAAGCAATATTCATCATATTTACTGCTTGTTTTGACTGCCCAATCATTACATAAAAACGAGCAGCCTCTACATAATTTATTGGATTATATGGATATTTCCTTATTAAACTCTTATAATACCCAATATGGGCATATATATCTTTTGTATTCATCAAGAGTTCATCCAATTCATGATTTGAAGATAAAAAAACTTCTTTCCCTTGAGTCTCTATTAAAGATAGTGCAATGAGCTTCTGAGCTTCAGTAGCCTTATCAGAATTTTGCAATACAAACTCAGCAGCATCTCTCGCTGAAGAATTATCTAAAATACCATTAGCAACTGCTGCATTTACAAACTCACTAGCATATAGCAAGGATTTATTTTCTTTCCACTCATATTCATACTCTCTCAAGTCAAATGGAACATGTTGCATATTTTTTTGATATTCCATTTCACCAATAGCGACTGTAGCATCGAAAGATCTCCAATTAGGAACAACCCTTCTATCAAGGGTCTCACAAAAAAAAGCCATAATTTTCTATTTTAAAGATAAACGATATAATTCTATCTCCGTCTTTCTTTTGAGATAGTCCAATTCTGTGATATATCGCTGCAAATTATAATTTGACTCTCGGGAATTTACAACTTTAGGATGCCCCCTTCTTTCTGGTATTGGATAACACAAAGACTCTATCATTCTTTTTACTCGTATTTTATCCACAAAATCTGGTAGACTTGTCTCGATGCAATCTAACACTTTTTGATAGGCTTCTATGAGGTTAGTTTCTATCGCTTTAAAAGAACCTTTATAAATGCCAGGTAGCAAATCATGAGGTAAGAAATTTCCCATCAAAGCTGTCACAGTAGATCCTGTCAGATAAAAAGTTATAAGATTACCTAAAAGGAAACAATCAGTAATATAATTCTGCAAATGCCAATCATTTGTCCATATATAACGATAAAAGACTTCTAATGGAGCATAAGTCTGGTCCCCAGAATAAATCCAATCATTATATGGGCCTTTCAATTTTTCACACATGGAACGCCCCAAATCGCTAATTTTTGATTCATTTTCAAAAACTAAAATATTAGATGGTTTCAAATCCTGATGTGAAACACCTATATTATGCAAATCTCGCAATCCGATAGCAATATCTTTAAGAGACTTAAAACACCAAGCAATATCTGTAGTGTTAGAAATATCCATAAATTTTCTTACATCACAATCTGCCTTTTCAAAAACAAGATATGCAACATTGCCTATGATATAGTTAGAAAAATTTTCTTCACCTGAACCTGCAATAACTACAACTTTATTTACACATTGCTCCTTACAGTAATTTGATAAATCTCGTTCATAACGAAACTCATTCATTCTTGCAGACATCTCATCTATAAAATTTGTCCCAACTGCAGAAATACTACTGAAATCCAATGCTTTCAAGAAATATTCTTTTCCATTATATTCAGCTAAATAACAAACAGAAAAATTACCTCCAGTACCAGACTTGGTCAATTGCTTGGTAACTTTCCATTTATCTCCTAAAGTCTTCCCTACTAAATCGTACGCAGCAAAAACTTGATCCACAGATAATCCCATCATAGATAATACTATTTTACATTTTTGTAAATATATCCATCATAATGGATTAGATGCACAGTATCACCATCATTATTCCAAATATGACAATTCAATCCCCAATACAAATTATAAGTTGTGGTGTTTGAATTATTTTTGTGTGTATGATTATTTCCTTCTTTAGTATATATCCAAATATAATCTCCTTTCTTCACTTGTTGGTCAGGGAAAACGAACAGATGTCGGTGTTTATTGGATATTTCACCCTCCTCGTCATAAGTAGAATCAAACAACAGATAATCATTAAGATTACAATCTGCAAGAACATATAAAACAACACGTTCCTCATCAGTTGCATTATCAGCAACATTTCTAATTTCAAGATTCATCATTGTACAAATATTTAAATGTTAGTATTCTGTATCACCTCATATTACCTATTCGTATATGAGGTTTAGTCCTCCACCAACTAATGCCTGTGGAGGTTATACCATGATTTGATTAAGTTTTAATTTCATTTTTATTGTTCTTCATCTTCTCAAAACTCTTGAAAAAAGTCGAAGACGAGCTGGCGGTCACGATTTATGCGTACAATGTAGCCTTTGAAAATGCTAACCCCAGGGCATTCCTTCTATAGCTGGATCCGATTTGTCATCAGCCCCAGTAACGTGGATGCCCTTTGGTAAGCGGTAGCTTACGTCGGCTGTAGAAGGTGAATTCAAGCAATCCTGCGTCATATTCGCTTTCTACTTTATGTCTTTTGCTGCAACCATACCCGATGGTTGTCGTAGCTTTGTCGGTTTTTTCATAATGTGCATCATCTGAATTGTATTTATGGGTTTTTATTTGGCACGCAGCCTATGCACATGACTTTTACTTTCGTCGCACTTTTTTATGAAAAGTGTGATTTCGCGATTTCCAAATAGAAGTGCAACACTCTGCGGTGATTCTCAAGCCGTAAAAAC
>ENA-OUOU01000264-OUOU01000264.1-human-gut-metagenome-genome-assembly--contig:-NODE-264-length-35481-cov-23.171625_pt1 | contig 35481 bp, 32 predicted proteins | sample MGYA00237936_ERZ548765 | MGnify/ENA primary metagenome ERZ548765 (study PRJEB26490, sample SAMN05356889) | human gut metagenome | biome: terrestrial biome; feature: human-associated habitat; material...
GCTCCACACGCCCTGAAAGGGCAGAAGCTCTTAGCCCAGGGCAACACCCTGGGTAATGATGGATGCAAGCCTGTCGCCCTGTAAGGGCAAAAGCTTTCTCTCTTACGTGAAAAAGTTTTTTTTTGAGAAAAAGTCTCAAAGTCTCATTCTCTATTGAAAATGTCGACTTAAAGACTTGATAGATAATAAGATAAAAGAAATGAGACTTCTCGGTTTTGGTACCGAGAAGTCTCATTAAAGTATCATAGAAGTCTCATTATTTCACTTTTTCTTTACAAGATACTTCATTCCATCTGCAAATCTCTTATGTTTTAACTCACTCATATTCGCCAGTTTTCTGCCGAATCCCATCAAACTGTTCACCTTGAGCGATGAACCTATCTGCTTTTTCAGATAGTCGAAAATCTCGGCGGCAGTCAGATATTCACCCTCTTTCTCATTCTCAACCAAATCAAAATAGAGCTGGAAATACTGGTCTATCGGCTCAGCCACCTCAAACTGGCAGTTGTTCTTCATGATTAACTTCACCTGTTCCGCATCAAAATAACTCTTCTCGCCATTGTGCAAAGCAGTCAGCGCCTGGGCGAAAAGTTGCTGATAGTTCGGACGCACACTCACATCGATTGGTCCCGTCAGTTCCACGCCTATGAACCTTCGGTTGCCGGATGGATCGGTGAGAATATCCGTGATGTTGCTCGTGGCGATGAACGAGGCGAGACGAGGAAATTCCATGACATGACTGCCATACGGAGGCTTGTATTTCAGCGTAGGCAACTGGATGAGATTCTTCAGAAATCCCTGCTGCACTTGTGGAGAAATCTGGTTGAACTCATCGAGATTGATGACCATAAACTGCGCCATCGCCTGATAAACCTGACGTTTTTCTGACAGAATCAGATTATCGTTATATCCCCACTGCAGCTCCGGTGGTAGCAGCCGGCGACAGAAAGTACTCTTGTTGTAACCCTGCTTGGAAATGAGAAGCGGAGCCACCGAGTTGCCATACTGGCGATGGGTAAAGCCGCGCCACTGGTCAACCATGCCCAGAAACCAGGTGTAGAACCAGTCTGCCCAGTAAGGATTGTTGGTAGGAACCGTACGAGCCAAGGCACGTATATGGTCCTTTCCGTCCCATTTGTCGTAGCATTGGAAAAGATATTCATCTATCGGATTATAATTCTTGATATAATCAGACTCTAGAAAATTCCTGACATCCTTGATGCTCGCCCGGATGTCAGCGAGCTGCACCTCCAGCGTCATGCGCTTCTGCACTCTCGGATCCACAGGCTGGAAACCATACCATCCTTTCTCCTTCGGCATGTATTCCACGAATTTCATCACCGTGTTGTATCTGAAGTTATATTTACTTTTCAGCAGCTGCATCATGCTCATGATATTCTCGCGAACGCTATTCTTGTCAACTTTCTTTTCTTCTTCCGAAGTGTCGGAACCAGGATTCATCTGCTGATTATCTTCCGTGTTGAAAGCCTGGTTCTGAGGGTGCATGTTGCTGTCAATCTTCATCGCTACCGCCTTATTGTTGAAATAAGGTTTCGCATCGAGCGTCATCATAAAACTGTTGTGCATCGAAGGCTCAAAAGACAGGTTTGCGCCCGCTTCTATAGAAGGTTTCGGTCCGTCTGTGAGCACCGAAGCCTTGGCAATCGCCTGATATACAGGCAAAATCTGCTGGTAAGCGATGCGGTACAGTCGTTCGGCATCCGCCTCCTCTGCAGGCAGCAAATCATCTTCATTGCAGAATTTCACCAATACGATAACCGACTTACCATCAGCACCTTCCAGCGCAGCAAAGGTAGAAGGCAGCATGGCAACCGAGCGCTTCACGCCCTCCACGCCGTCTGCATCCGTGATGTTTCCGAATTTCAGCATCAGGATACCGTTGCACGCCTTCATCTTCAGGTTGTTGTTTTCGTCTTTGGCGAATTCAGCAGCGGGGTAGATGTGCATCCATGTTGGCATATCCTTGTAATATTCGTAGCCGCTTTCCATATAGGGCACGTATTCGCGGAAATGGGTAATAGTAAGTCTGCTGTCATCTTTTGCGATACGTTGCAGCAACTTCTCCATCGTCTTGGTGCTGACGAGGAGCTGCTTCTTGTTGTTTGTATGAACGATTGTTACCTTCATTGAATATATTGATTAGAATGTTTGTTTGTTAACTATTAATCATAAACTGTCAACTATAAACTAAAATCTTATCAGCGTTGCCCAAAGTTCGGTTGGTAAATTGGGCACTCGTTTCCCGTAGTACGGGCAACGGCTGCCCGTCACTTGTTCTCCAGTAGCCCGTCACGTGTTCACCGGTAGCCCGTCACGTGTTCTCTGTGGGACCGCTTAAATGGCATGGCTGGAACATCTGGAGGACAGAGAAAAAATTAGCTTTTAGTGAAATCAATCTCTTCTGAGAAATGGTCGAATTCAACATCTTTATATCCGTATCTGGCGAAGAGCTGTTTGATATATGCCTGTTGTTCCGGCAGGAGTTTCAGTTGTCCCAGTTTATATCGGTAGTATTGTCCTTTGCTGCCGAGGTAGTCTCTCATTTCGGCGCGCAGTGCAGGAGCGTCTTTCACTTTCATTTCTGCAAAGAGTTTGTCGAATCCCCATGCCATTTTCACGACACGCAGCGGAGCGAAGTACTTGCAATTCCCGTTTTTCAGGGCATTTGGGAAAATGGCATCCCCTCTATCAGTCTTCTCGTTTTTGTAGAGTGCAGATAGATAGTGGATACATTTGTTTTTCATCGGACATGGTTCGGTGAAACAGTAGGTGATGTTGCTAGGTACGTTTCCGTACTCAAAAGCCTTTTTCAATAATTCCTTTTCATCCATGTTTCTTAAGTATTAAGAATAAAACATTCTGTTTTACTAAACGCAAAAACATCCTGTTTATTGCCTTGCAAATGCTATTATTATCACTTCATAAAGCTTTTTTTCGATGCTAAGCAGCAAAATCATGATACTTCTCGCTAATTTATGATACTTCGATGATACTTCTCCCTTTATTTTTAGAGAAGTCTCATTCGTGATAAAGTTCTGTGTATTAAAGATATAAACCTTGTTTTCTGCCGAAAAATGAGACTTTGATACTTTTTCCGAGAAAAAAGATTTACACGTGCGTGAATTGATTCTTTATCGCCGCCGTTCTTCTTTCTAAATATCATCCCTTTTATTGGAAGAATCATGCTCCGCAGCTCCCCTCCTTTTCACCACAGTTCCCCCTCGCATAACTTTTTTCGAAACTTTTTCGATAAAAGTTTTGTTGTTTCGATAATATTTCTTACTTTTGCGGTGTCATATCCTTACTGGAAGCTCCAACTGGGCGAAGGTGGGATGGACATATATACATAAAGGCGTAACTGTACGCTTTTGTTTTGACGCTATTAGAACTTCGCAACTTCCAAATGTCTGTCAAGAACAAAGCAACGGGGACGCCCCTTGGGATGTATCATATATACAGCCCTTATTGGCTCATAGCATTTTGCAATGAGTTGATAGGTGGTACTATATACTTACATCGGCGTGGGGCTTCCAGCGTTGTACATAGAAAGACCACAATTTTTATTTGTTACCTACTTGATTGTCAGTAGGTACACGAAAGCACAAACGTAAGCATCATTTTATTGGGTGACAAGAAAGAACCAACAAAATGAAAAACAAATCCTGTGCAACAAATTTTGCTACCCAACAACCATTTTCCCTGTTACTTCTACTTCAAGAACCATTTTTACTGGCGGAAAGAAAAAAGATGTGTTACTTGTCTATGGCAGCCAACCCCAAAGCCAATACACAAATATAAATTCATTCATCTTAGGATATATATACTAATGGATTGGATGAACTGAACGAATTGCGGAGCGATAGCCCAACCGTGCCATATGCAGTATTGGGTTGTCGCTCTCTTTCTTTCCGCCAGTAAGAACTCTTGTATGATTTCTGTTACTTTCCACTTGTAATCGCTTGTTTCAAGTCGTTCTTGGCTCTTTTTATCCTCACAATTCAACTTTTCTAATTGTTACTCCGTTACCTGAATCTTCATCACCATTTCTGGGTTTTGATAAAACCAAGTAGGTCTGTGGGGTTGCCCCCACTTTCCCCTTCAAGAACCGTGCATGCGACTTTCACCGCACACGGCTCGTGTAATTCTGTTAATTATTTCTCGTTTTAAATAATCGGCTCTACGTGCCATTAGGCACTGCATTTGAGCGGGCGTGTACGACATTTGTTTAATTGTCGTTGTTTGAAGTACTCATCATATTGTGGGTCAAACGGATTGGCTTCCGACCTTATCTTCGTGTAGCGGAGTATCGGGGTGTCTGCAAGGTGATTAAGTCGGAAAAGAGTTTCTTCTCCTTTCTTGCTTTTGCGTCTCACACCAAAAATCCATCCACGCTTTCCGTCATGATGCCAATATTTGTCGGCTATCCACTTCAATGACTTGTCGTGATGTCTGCGTATCGCCCACCTCTTCAGTTGTAGGAAGATTATGTGGTCGAGGTTGGAGAACACCACCTTCGAGGACACATATCTGAAATAGTTGCTCCATCCCGTAATCTTAGGATTGAGCTTTCCTATTACGTCCTCTTGCTTTGCCGTTCGCATTCCGTATATGACTTCGTGCGTGGCTTCCGCAAATTTCTTCTGGCTCTTCTTGCTCGGCTTTATCAACAGCATTCCGTTTCTGTACTTGCGTATGTTGAAGCCAAGGAAATCGAAGCCATCCTTGATATGTGTTATCAACGTCTTTTCTTCCGAGAGTTCCAATCCTCTTTCCCTTAGGAACACGATTAATTCCGCCTTGATTTCCTCCAGGACTTCCTTCGTGTCGCCAGTGACAATGAAATCATCGGCGTATCGAACTAGGTTCACCTTGTTGGAGAAGGTTTTGCCGTTCTCCTTTCGGGTTGAATACTTGGCGACTAACTTTTCCATTCCATCTAGGGTGATGTTAGCCAATGTCGGGGAGATGATGCCTCCTTGTGGAGTTCCCTCATCGGTGATGTGGAAAACATTCTTCTCTATGACACCTGCCTTCAACCACTTGCGGAGCATTTCCGTGTCCATGATGACATTTCTTTGCAACCATTCGTGGCTGATGTGGTCGAAGCAACCCTTGATGTCACCCTCCAGCACCCACTGCGCAGAGTGTTTCTTATGCAGGCACTTATATATTTGGTCTATCGCGTCCGCACATGAGCGGTATTTGCGAAAGCCATACGAGTTGCCGTCAGCAAGCGTCTCTGCCACGGGTTCTACAGCCATGAGGAGGAGGGCTTGCATCGCCCTATCCTTGATGGTGGGTATTCCAAGCGGTCGCATCTTGCCGTTTTTCTTCGGGATGAAGACACGGCGAAGCGGCTTCGGCTTGTAACCTCTCGTTTTCAAAGAGCTGATGGCATTGTAGCGTTCCGTGTTTGTGAGCCAAGTGACCTTGTCCACTCCTGCGGTGCTACCGCCCTTGTTTGATGTAACTTGCCTAACCGCCAATGCCTTGGCGGAAAACGAGTTAATCAAGATGCGTTGGAGGGCTTTCACCCTGCCAATGCGGTTTGCCTTTAGAGCCTCTACTATTCGGACTTGCAGCTTGCGTACCTTCTTTTCGCATGACAACCAATCAATGGTGCGCCATGAGTCGGGAGTGGCTGAAGATGCACACTCGGTTTTCACCTCATTCTCTTGTCGTTTCTTCATTTTACGCAGGTTCTACATTTCTTTTCGTAGTGAATTACCTGATGGAAGTCTGCCCACTTTCGTGTGGGATAATGTCTCAATCCCTATCCCCACCATTACAGAGGGGCGTTCGCTTTCTCCATCGTCATTTACCCACAAGCCATTCGGTCGCACTTACGATTGACTTACCTCCTCTCGTTGCCAAGCGAGGAGACTTTTGGGCTTACCGTGTTCCATACAAATAACTTCGACCGATTTAGAACCCATCTTTCCACCGGTGGAGCGACATCCGTGTAATCATTACCAAAACATGACTAACTTGTCCACTTGCCATTTTTTGGCATGGCTCTTCAACATCCGTGAGCCAATCCTTTGTAACGATGGTTGGTAGCGATGGTTACTTTACGTTGTTCTTGTCGGTCAGCCTAACAACTACGCCCTGTGATGTTCAAGACTTCATCATATTGTCCCGAAGGCACCGCACCCAGTCGTTACCAACCACGCACGCTTCGGTAGGCTACTCTTAACGGAATAAGAGGTTCTTTAGTTTCAAAGAACAATTACTTGTACGACTTCACGTCGCAATTTGGTTGCAAAGGTAATGTCTGTACCCATATTCCTTGCAAGGTCAGTGCCTATGGTCTCTTGCTAAAATCTCCACCTTGCAGGTCGTATTTGAGCAGAGAACCTTGCAGGAAAAGCACAGACACCTTTTGAGGCAACAAAATTTTAATCAATCCCGAAATTGCAGATGCAAAATTAGGGAATAAAAAAATGAAGACTTATGGCAAACATTTGTGACACTCAGTACAAGGTGATGGGCGAACGCAAGGCGGTAGCCGACCTTTGGAACACGCTCCAAACAATGGGGGGTGAACACCAAGAACGTATATCTCTACAAGTTGGCGGAACACTATGGCATCGACTATGAGAAGATGGGCATATCGGTAAGAGGACATGTCTATTGGGCAGAGTTTGAGGCAGACGATGACATCTGCTTGTTGTCCTTTGACACCGAAAGTGCTTGGTCTGCCTGTGAGGAGTTTTTTGATGAACTGAACAAAGTCCTTGGTGGAGAACTTTCCATCAGTTATCGTGAGATAGAATGTGGATGCGACGTTTTCTATGTCCACGACGAGCAAGGCTTCTTCCCAGAGGAATGCTGTGTGAGTTCTTCGGGTGAGCCTTTCGAGGATGCTTGTGAGGACATCTTTGACACTTGCCAAGATGCTATTGCCAAGTGGTGTGAGAAGATGGGTATCTCGCAAGGTGACAGAACCGATGATGAAATGGTGGACTTCATCAACAGCTATGAGTATGAGAACGAGGACACCTATTATTATATAAACAAGTTCACGTTTGGCTGATGAAAAGATTTGAGACGATAGAGAAAGTCCCCACTTGGGCATTATGCTATATCATCAATGGCGACCCTACGGGATTGAGTAACGAGGACATCAAGATGGTTGATGGCTTCATGCAGAAATGGCAAGTGGAGATTGTTTCTCCACTCAGCCAAGAAGGAAACGCATCATTCTCGCACTATCCTGCCTTTGGACTACCTGCCGAGGTTGAGGAGTGCAAGGTGATTTATCATTCGGAGAACCCACAAACTTTATAGAGCTATGTTTGAATACGAAGAATTGACCGACATTATCGGTTGCAGTTGCACACTGCTGATACCCTACAGAGGACGCACAGAAGGTTTCGTGGTTGCAGACTATGGTGAGGACATCGTGGTGAAATTGCGCAATGGCAAGGAAATAGTAGAAAGACGTGATGACGTTCTTGTCTATGACTGACGAAAAGGATGCTTGGTGGGAATTATGCTTGCCAGGCATCTTTTTTTTCTTTCCGCCAGTAAAAGTCCTTTTGTATGAAACGGCAAACTCCCTTCATCGTTTGCCGATAAACTTTTATATGGCTATGCTTTGATGGTTGTATTCGCCAAATGGCGACCTACCTCTTTGTATGAGATAAAATCTGCGACTACGCCTTTCTTGGAGCTTTTCGTACAACGAAGCCTTTTGTCTGAGGATGGATCTTGTTTGCAGCATTGCGATTGTAGTTGGTTGCTCTTGCTTACCTTCCTCTACAGATAGGAGTAGCCTTCGAAGCAGGTTCTCCTTCGGCTTGTCTTGGTCAATATGCTCATGCGACACTCTCCATGCGGAAAGGTATATTGCCTGTTGGTTTACCATTGTTTATAACGGCACACGCCATGGAAACGTGCTTTGCATTGGTGACGGTTTCCGTAAGTGATTGTACCATACGATGCTGTTACCATGTTCTTACGTCCTTTTCTGAATTACCGATTTTTTTGAAGCCACTATTTTTCCTATGCAAAGGTAGCGTGATGCTTCGACAGATGGAATCCGTCTTGTGCGGTCGCTTCGCTGTGACCAATAAAATAGCCGATAATCTTCCTTTTTCTCCTCACCGCCAACAGAAAACGAGTATTATAGTCGATTTTCATGGTGCTGCCCTCATGTGCCACATCCCTGCTTTTGAATTGCATGTAAAAATTAAGTTTCACTTCAAAAAGTAATTCAATATGAAAAAGATCGAGAACACTTTCGTAGTAACAGGATTCGTAGGCAACAACGCAGAAATCCGTCAGTTCACCAACGCTTCTGTAGCACGTTTCTCATTGGCAGTCAGCCGTCAGGAGAAGAATGGTGAGGAAACCAACAGAGTATCAGCTTTCATGAACATGGAGGCATGGTGCAAGAACGAGCATGTTGACTCTTTCGACAAGCTGCAGAAGGGAACCATGCTCACCGTCGAGGGCTACTTCAAGCCAGATGAATGGGTTGATCAGCAAGGCACCAAGCACAACCGCATCGTCTTCATCGCAAACAAGTTCTATCCTACACCAGACAAGGAGGAAACTCCTGCGGCAGAGCCTGAAAAGCCTACCAAGAAAGGCAAGAAATAGGATTTCTTCATTCTCCCAATAAACAAAGCGGCTTCGGTCGCTTTTGTTTTGCTCATACAACCATGTTTACTTTTATAGCCACTATTAGCAAGTTTACTCTTATAACCGCCATTACGAGTTCCCTTTATATCTGCCAAATCACCTTTCTTTTTTACCGCTTCGTCCCACCCATCTGCGAAACCGCACCAACAGTTCGTCAAAGCGACATTCTTCATTTATCGGGAGTAACATCCCGAAAGATAAAGAATAACCATTTGCCGAAGGACAAGCACGAACAGAATGGCATTGGCTAACGGCATCCGTGACGCAACCGTCACTTACATGCTGTCTACCAATGCCACCCCTTTCGTTAATTTGCTTGTCTGGCTGTTGCGCAGTTTCACTCCCACCCATATCTTTTTATATTCGCTTCTCGTCTTCCTTTTATAATCCATGGTTTACCCTTTTTATAGCCGTCACAAAGATTTCATGCCAAAAGGCTCCTTGACTGTGGCGACCAACTGTCGCTACTGCAATAAGCCACATGGCATGAAGGCTGGAGCGGAAACACACTCGGCATGGATGCCAAGAGAGTTTCCCAATGACTCCTGCCGCATCTTTGTTCCGTCCTTCTGTTATAATCGGCAAGCCATTCTCTCTTTATAGCACTTCGTCCCACCCTTGCGGAATTGCACCGATGGCGCAGTTCCACACCCACCCTTTTCTTGTTGTAAGTCTTATTCTGTACCTGCTATATCCATTTCATTTTTCATCCATCGTCTTTGCCGCTTCGGATATTTTCCGCAAAGGTACCAGTTGCGTGGCAAATGCCAAATTGGGCATCATGGATGCTTTTCAAAAAATCTTCCTCTATGTGCATGGCATATAGAGCGTATTTTTCGCTTCCGATTTGTCTTTTTGCCTTCCAACTCCTTTGCGTGGCGGAAAAATATCCCTTGGGCAAGCCGAAAGGCTTCCGAAAATAGGGAAAATAAAAATTGAGTTTAACACAAATAATTTTTCCGACTATGGCAAGAATGATAGACGACAACATCAAGAAACAGCTGAGCAAGAGGATGGATTTCTTCTTGAAGTATTTCCCTGTGAGAGTTCGCAATGTGGGCGAGGACGCAGTGGCTGCACGCCAACTGATTTGGGCGTTCAAGGATGCAAGGGATAATGCTTTTGAGAAGGTGGCGCAAATGACCGCAGCACATCTTATCAAAGTTTGTGGTGAGAAGATAAAGGACATCGTGTTTGTATGTGTGCCAGCCAGCACCCAAGCCAAGAACGAGAGCCGATACATGGCTTTCTGTAATCGTGTGAGCGAGCTTTGCGGCATCATCAACGGCTATTCGCACATATCCGTTTCAGGCGACCGCTTGGCAGTACACGAGCACCGCCATGACAAGGGAAAGAGCATTACTAAGACACAAGTGATTGAGTTTGATGAAGCCTACTTCAAAGGCAAGGACATCTATGTTTTTGATGATGTGGTAACGACCGGCGCAAGCTATGCCATTTTTGCCAATCAGTTGGAAATGTTTGGCGGAAACGTATTGGGAGGTCTTTTCTTGGGACGCACACACTATAAATATGCAAAGTGATATGGATAAGACAAAGTACATCAAAGCCAATTCCGTGGCTTTTTCGGGACATCGCACGATAGCGGAAGACCGCAAGGACGAGATAAGGAAGAAACTGAGGGGCAAGATAAGGCTGCTCTATGCTATGGGCATCACCAATTTCTATTGTGGCATGGCACTCGGTTTCGATATGTTGGCAGCCGAGGAGGTGATTTCATTGAAAGTGGAACTTCCCAATCTGAAACTTATTGCCGTCATTCCCTATGACGGTCAGAACGAGAGGTGGAGCACAAGGGAGCAAGACCGCTATTGGGATATTCTTGACAAGGCGGACGATGCTATCCTTTTGAGTAAGTACTATTTCAATGGATGCTTGCTCAGACGAAATGATTATATGCTTTCTCATTCGTGCGGACTGATTGCTTTCTTCGACGGCAAGCCCAAGGGCGGCACGTTCTACACTTGCCGAAAAGCCAAGTCGATGGGGATGGACATCATCAATCTGTACAAGTCACAAGTATAACAAACGAAAACTATAGAGTATGGACGACATCGTATCTTTGTTCGTGGTATTCTTCGTGTTCAAGGCTTTAGGCGGAACGCTCAAAAGCCTTTTCCACGGAGACAAGCGAAATGATTTCAGAAGAGACAGATAAGGAATTGCCTTATCTGCCAAGTATTATGGGCAAGCCATACTGCAAGCATCAGTTGCAGTATGGCTCACCATTTATCTATATCGCACAAAAATCTAATTCGTTCAATAAGGATTTGTATGTTTTACGAAACTTACTAATGGCAATATTTTTGATATTGCCAGGCTTGTTGCTTGTTATCAATTCATTCAGTAAAGCCGTGTCAGCTATGGCTGATTTCATTGCATCTACGCTTTTCTTATATCCGCATACCAATTTTGCGCCTGTAATAGACTTGAAGTGCTCAACTTCAGAGGTGTTAGCGAGTGTTTTACAGCAACTAAAGTGAACTATTTTATCACGGAAGAAATCCCCGGCTATATCTGCCAATTCTTACCCCAGTTCGGGATAAGAAATAGTTTATGAAAAAAGTTGGTAGTCTCACAAATATTTTGTACCTTTATAGGTGATATTCAATAAGTTACGAATATATTTGATATGACTACCGATTACAAGGTTACAGAATTATTTTGTGTTATAGACGAGTTTTGCAAACATTTTAATGCAGAAAATGCAGGAAATCTACTTGAAGACAATAGCGGAGTCAAGCGTAGACGTCGCCAAGCGTCGTTGTCCGACAGTGAAATCATGACTATTCTGTTGTATTTTCATTTTGGTACATTCCGCAATTTCAAGCATTACTACCTGTTCTTCATCAAGGGTACAATGAAGTCTTATTTTCCGAAAGCCGTGTCGTACAACCGCTTTGTGGAGTTGGAAAGCCGCGTGTTCTTTCAACTCATGTTCTTCCTTAATCTGGGCGCATTCGGAAGGTGTACCGGTATAACCTTTGTTGATTCTACGATGATTCCAGTGTGCCATAATCTCAGGCGATACGCCAATAAAGTATTCAAGGGAATTGCCACTGACGGAAAGGGAACAATGGGCTGGTGTCATGGCTTCAAGCTCCACCTCGCGTGCAATGACAGAGGCGAGATAATTGCGTTCGTACTTACTGGCGCGAATGTCAGCGACAAGAACCCGAATGTGTTCAAGGTCCTCGCTAAACGTTTGTATGGCAAGCTGTTCGCTGACAAAGGCTATATTTCGCAGAAGCTGTTTGACTTCCTCTTTGAGGATGGAATACAGCTGGTGACAGGGTTGCGCGTAAACATGAAAAACAAGCTGATGCCGTTCTATGACAGAATGATGCTGCGCAAGAGATACATTATCGAAACCATTCTTTATATACAGCCCGTGTCAGATGGCATGGGAAGAGAATTCACGTATCTGTCTTCACATGCAACTAATCGCTATTTTATCCCGAATTGGGGTGTATTTTAAAGTTTCTGCCCCTAAAGGGGCGTGTGGGGAAAAACTTGCGAAACTTGAATTACAAAGAAACCCTCAATCGTTTATTTATGCTAAAAAAATCCGAGATAATACACTTTTGACGATAAAATGATTACCTTTGCATGAGTTATGGACATAAAAAAGATAGTAAACAATACATGTAAGGTGGCTTTCTCGCTCATTTTGGGCGGTGCCATTCTTTACTGGATGTATCGTGGGTTCGATTTCAAACAGGTGGAGCACGTGCTGTTTCATAAGATGAACTGGACCTGGATGCTACTGTCGTTCCCCTTCGGCATCCTGGCCCAGCTCTTTCGTGGCTGGCGATGGAAGCAGACTCTCGAACCCGTTGACGAGCATCCTCGTACCAACGTATGCGTCAACTCCATCTATCTTTCCTACGCGCTGAGCCTTGTCATTCCCCGCATAGGCGAGTTCGCACGGTGTGGAGTACTGAAGCGATGGGACAATGTGTCATTCCCCAAGTCGTTGGGCACCGTAGTCACCGAACGTGCCATCGACTCGCTCTTGGTAATGATCATTGCCATACTGGTGTTTCTGATGCAGATTCCGGTATTTCTCAATTTCTTCAATACTACAGGAACGAGTCTCGACGGCATTCTGTCTAAGTTCAGCGCTACAGGCTATCTGGTATGCGGGATTTGTGGCATTGCCGTACTCATCCTGTTGCATGTGCTGCTCAAGAAGCTATCTATATATAATAAGGTGAAAGCCACTCTTGGCGGACTGTGGCAAGGTGTCATCTCGCTGAAAGGTGTCAGCAACGTACCGCTGTTTGTCGCCTTCACCCTGGGCATCTGGGTTTGCTATTTCCTGCACTATTTCCTCACGTTCCAGTGCTTCGAGGCAACCTCGCACTTAGGGCTGACGTGCGGCCTCGTCACCTTTATCGTGGGAAGCATAGCCGTGATAGTGCCCACACCGAATGGTGCCGGTCCATGGCATTTCGCCGTGAAGACAATGCTCATACTCTACGGCATACAGTCGGACGACGCGCTCTTCTTTGTGCTCATCGTTCACTCCGTACAGACGCTCTTGGTCATCCTTCTGGGCATATACGCCTGGTTGGCCTTGGCATTCACTAAGAAAACAAACAACATTCATTAAATAATCATATTATGGCTGACATTAAGAATCTTAAGCCAGAAGAAATCTGGCGCAACTTCGACGCACTCACACAGGTGCCACGTCCATCAGGACATCTTGAAAAAGTACAGGCTTTCTTGCTCGACTTCGCCAAGAAGGCTGGCGTAGAGGCTTTCCAGGATCCAGCAGGCAACATCGTTATGCGTAAACCCGCTACTCCTGGTTTCGAAAACAGAAAGGGAGTTATCCTGCAGGCCCACATGGACATGGTGCCACAAAAGGCCAAGGACAGCAAGCACAACTTTGAGACCGACCCTATAGAGACTATCATCGACGGTGACTGGGTACGTGCCAACCGCACCACTTTGGGCAGCGATGACGGTTTGGGCGTAGCTACCATCATGGCTGTGATGGAGGCCAAAGACCTGCAGCACGGTCCGGTAGAAGGACTTATCACCCGCGATGAGGAAACCGGTATGTATGGTGCCAACGAATTGCCAGCTGGTGAGCTCAATGGCGACATCCTGCTGAACCTCGACACCGAGTCATGGGGCGAGTTCGTGATAGGAAGCGCCGGCGGTATTGACATCACTGCCACACTCGACTATAAAGAGGTGGAAACCGATAAGGAAGACGCAGCCGTAAAGGTTACGCTGAAAGGCCTGAAGGGCGGACACTCCGGTATCGAAATCAACGAAGGCCGCGCCAACGCCAACAAGTGCATGGTTCGCTTTGTACGCGAGGCTGTCGCCGAACTTGATGCTCGCCTGGCTTCATGGCAGGGCGGCAACATGCGCAACGCCATCCCATTCGAGGCTGAGGTGGTGCTTACCCTGCCTAAGGAGAATGTAGAGGCTCTGAACGACATGATTGCCGACTGGAAGGATGAACTGAAGGACGAGTTCAAGGGCATCGAGAATGTAGAGAAGATAGAATTCTTTGCTGAGAACGTAGAAACTCCTAAGATGGAGGTTCCTCAGGAGATACAAGACAATCTCATTGACGCTATCTATGCTTGTCACGACGGAGTGCTGCGCATGGCTCCATCCATGCCTGATATCGTAGAGACATCTTCCAACCTGGCCATCATCGCCATAGGTGAAGGCAAGGCTTCTGTCAAGATTCTGGCACGTTCCTCACACGACGGCTACAAGGAGTACATCGCCACCATGATGGAGAGCTGCTTCTCTATGGCTGGCATGAAGGTAGAGTTTAGCGGAAGCTATGGCGGCTGGAATCCAAACCCAGAGAGCGACATCCTGGAGCATGTACTCAAGGTTTACAAAGAGCAGAATGGTGTAGACGGAAAGGTTCAGGCTGTTCATGCCGGACTGGAGTGCTCTATCATCCTGAGCAAGTATCCTCATCTCGACGTGGTATCATTCGGTCCTACCCTGCTCAGCCCTCACACCCAGAACGAGCGTTGCCAGATTAGCTGTGTGGCTCCTTTCTGGAACCTCATGAAGCAGCTGCTTACCGAAATTCCTGAGAAGTAAGGACGGAAGAGGGAGACCTGTTCTCCCCTTTTCTACCTGACTTTTGTTACATTTATGATAAAAAGATAGCCGAGGAAGAAATTTCTCGGCTATTTCGTTTATAATTTCAATATTTTTAGTTACCTTTGCACGCGAATTTGCCAATAGAGTGTTTTCTTTTTGGCACATGTCAAATCAAAATAAAACAAAAATGGACGATTATCACGCGGAAAATAACCAATTTCAAGCGTGGAGATTCATAGGATAAAGCCTCACCCGAAGGCAGCCTCATGCCAATCTCCATAGCTCAGAGTTTATTATTTTTTTTGGAGATTAGCACAATGAGAACATTCTGGAACATCGAAAAGAACCTTACTGCCATCAATGAGTGGCAGCCCAACTGCTGGATACAAGTAACTTGTCCCACCGACGAAGATCAGAAACTACTGGAAGAGAAATTCAACATTCCCGACTACTTCCTTTCCGACATCAGCGATACCGATGAGCGTGCCCGCTACGAATATGACGACGGCTGGATGCTCATCATTCTGCGTATTCCCTATGTCAAGGAGATAAGAAGCCGAACTCCTTACACTACAGTCCCTTTGGGCATCATACACAAGCGTGATGTCACCATCACCGTGTGCTATTACGAGACTAATATGATGATCGACTTCGTGAGCTATCAGCAGAAGCGAGGAGAAGGATTCACCGACTACGTCGACATGATCTTCCGACTGTTCCTGTCGTCTGCCGTATGGTATCTGAAACGACTCAAACAGATCAACTCACTCATAGAGAAGGCTAAGCGCAACCTCGACCACGGTGTCAACAACGAGAGCCTGATAGGACTGAGCCGCCTGCAAGACTCGCTCACCTACTTCATCACCTCCATCCGTGGCAACGAGAATCTGCTGTCGAAACTGAAATTCAAACTGCAGGTAGACGAGTTGGACGCCGACCTCATTGAGGACGTCAACATTGAGATGACACAGGCTCGTGAAACCACCAATATCTATTCCGACATCTTGGAATCGACAATGGACACTTATTCGAGCATCATCAACAACAACATGAACACCACCATGCGTACGCTGACCTCCATCAGTATCGTGATGATGTTGCCTACGCTGATCTCTTCTCTGTTCGGTATGAACCTCATCAACGGAATGGAGAACAGTCCCTACGGATTTATGTTCGCACTGGTCATCTCATTCATCGTATCAGGACTCACTTGGGGCTTCCTGCGCTACAAACGACTGCTCTAAAACACAAAATATATTAAAAATATACCGTTTTATTAGGAATTGTCGTTTATTTTGACTAAGTTTGCAACTTATAATACAAACATTTTTGTGTGGCGGGCTGACTCTACGACAGAGCCACCCCCAAGGAACTCGAATCATAAACTAAATCAAGTGACATGATGGACTCTCAAGAAAATACCCTCAATCAGGGTACCATTGAAGAACCACAGGTGGAAGCCACAGTGGCTGAGACACCTGCAGTAGAGAACACTTCAGAAGCCGAGACAAAAACCTATGCTACCAAACAGGAAGTACTCGACCGTGTAAAGGAAATAGCGCACAGCGACGAAGCTCCTCAGAAAAACGAGCTCGACCTGCTGAAGACTACTTTCTACAAACTACATCTCGCTGAAAGAGATGCACAGATGAAAGAGTATCTGGCTGGTGGCGGTGACCCCGAGAAGTATGTTCTCCTGCCCGACGAGGCGGAGGAGGCTTTCAAGGCGGAGATGCAGATCATCAAAGAGAAAAGAGCCAAGATTTTCCTCGCACAAGAGGAAGAGAAACAGGCCAATCTGCAGAAAAAGCTCGACATCATCGAAAAGATAAAAGCCATGGCAACGTCGCCTGACGAGGCCAACAAATCATATCAGGAATTCAAAGCCCTGCAGCAGGAATGGAAAGAGATTAAGGCCGTTCCTGCCGACAAGGCCAACGAGCTCTGGCGCAGCTATCAGCTCTACGTAGAGCAGTTCTACGACCTGTTGAAGCTCAACAACGAGGCTCGCGAATACGACTTCAAGAAGAATCTTGAGGCAAAGACCAAACTCTGCGAGGCTGCTGAGAAACTCGACGAGGAAGAAGATGTCATCTCTGCTTTCCACCAGTTGCAGGAACTCCACGCACAATATCGCGAAATAGGACCTGTAGCCAAGGAGTTGCGTGAGCAGATTTGGAGCCGGTTCAAGGCTGCCAGCACGGTTATCAACAAAAAGCATCAGCAGCACTTCGAGCAGTTGCGTGCCAAGGAAGAAGAAAACCTCGAGAAGAAGACTGCACTCTGTGAGAAGATAGAAGCCATCAACCAACAGCAGTACAAGCTCGCTACCGAATGGGAGAAAGTCACCAAGGAGGTTATCGGGCTGCAGAGCGAATGGAAGAAGATAGGATTTGCACCTCAGAAGATGAACGTGAAGATCTTTGAGCGCTTCCGCACTGCCAACGATGAGTTCTTCGCCAAGAAAGCTGAATACTTCAAGGTGCTGAAAGAAGAATATGCTGCCAATACCGAAAAGAAAAAAGCGCTCATCGAAAAGGCTAAAGAACTCGCTACAAGCACTGAATGGCGTAAGACGGGCGACAAGCTCATCAACCTGCAGAAGGAATGGAAGCAGATTGGTGTTGTGCCTCGCAAGTTGGGCGACCAATTGTGGCAGGAGTTTATCAATGCATGCAACCAGTTCTTCGAGGCTCGTAACAAGGCTAATGCCGGTACACGTAGCACAGAGCACACCAACTTAGAGAAGAAAAAAGAGGTAGTGGCAAAGCTCAACGCCCTGCTCGAGAATGCTGGCGACAACGTACAGCAGCAGGTACAGTCACTCATCGACGAGTACAAGGCGATAGGTCACGTGCCCTTCAAAGAGAAGGATGCTATCTACAAGCAGTACCACGATGTGCTCGACAAAATATACAAGAACCTGCATATCAGCAACGCCAAGCGCCACCTCGACAACTTCAAGAACAACTTGAAGAACGTGGCAGAAAAGGGCTCGGATGCTCTCGACAATGAGCGCGGACGCCTCTTGCGCCGCTTCGACCAGTTGCGCTCCGAGATTACTACCTACGAGAACAACCTTGGTTTCCTCAATGCTGCCAGCAAGAAGGGAAACAGCCTCGTAGAGGAGATGAACCGAAAGGTGCAGAAGCTCAAAGACGATCTCGAACTCGTAAAACAGAAAATAAAGGCTATCGATGCCGAAAACAAATAAAAAAGAACAGCCGAAGTGCAAACCAAGCACTTCGGCTTTTTTATATATGTATAAGAAAGGAAAAACACAAAACCTTTACTGAAAGTCGCACCGAATATTGATGGACGGGAAGGAAATGACTCATCCACAAAACTCCCTAAAACAAAAAAGCATCTTTCTAAAAGAAAGATGCTCTTGGTTGGGATACCCGGATTCGAACCAGGAATGACAGGACCAGAATCTGTAGTGTTACCATTACACCATATCCCAATGTCTTTTTGTTGTTGCAATGTCATTTCTTAATTGCGAGTGCAAAGGTAATACTTTTTTCTGAACCCACAAAATTTTTCTCAACTTTTTTATCGAAAATCGTTATTTTTTTCATTTTTACGCCTTTTCCATCCTAAAATACGTGGTTTTGCGCCATACCAACCTTAAAAAAACAGAAAAGTTGGAGGAAAGTAACGCATACTCATTTTTTTGCACTATCTTTGTAGTCGAATAAACATAACAACAACTCAATGAATACAGCAAAACAATTAGTAGAGACAATTAAAGAAGGAATACAAGAGAAAAAAGGCAGCAATATCGTCATTGCCGACCTGAGCGAGATAGACGGCACCATAGCCAAGTACTTTATTATCTGCCAAGGCGGTTCACCCTCCCAGGTAGAGGCTATTGCAGAATCAGTAGGCGACTTCTGCCGTAAGAAGTTGGGCGAGAAACCTGTCAACGTAGCAGGATTAGGAAACGACCAATGGGTAGCCATCGACTTTGTGGATGTACTCGTACACATCTTCCAGCCTGAGGTAAGACAGTTCTATGATCTGGAACACCTCTGGGAAGACGCCAAACTGACAACCGTGCCAGACGTGATGTAACCGTCGCGCGTACATTATTATATATAATAAGAAAGAAAGCAAGAAACAAAAGTCTTTTTTAAAACAAAAAAAGGAAAGGAAACATTCAATATGGAACAAGGCAACAACAAGAACAATCCCGGCGGGCCCCAACCCCCCAAGATGCCTAAGTTCAACATGAACTGGCTCTATATACTTATCATCGTCGGACTGATGGTAGCCTACTTGAGCGGAGGCACAAACTCTTTAGGAGGAAGTGCCACACAAGAAGCCACCTACACACAGTTTAAGCAATACGTGGAAAAAGGTTATGTGCTGAGCGTTGTAGCCAACAAGACCGAGAACACCCTGAAACTGTATATCAACCCCAAGTACTCACGCGAGGTGTACAAAACCTCAGCCAAGAACTTAGGCACCAACCCTTATGTGGAGGTGCAGTTTGGTTCGGTTGATGAGGTGGACAGGTTTGCCAACGCCATGGTGCAAGCCAAGAAAATCAATTCGTTCAGTTATAAGAACGAGTCAACGGACGGTTTCCTCAAAATCTTGTGGAATATCTTCCCGCTGATTCTTTTCTTCGTCTTCATCTGGTGGATGTCGGGACGTATGGGCGGCATGGGCGGCTCAGGCGGAGGAATCTTCAATGTAGGCAAGAGCAAAGCACGCATGTACGAGAAAGGCAATGCCATCGGCATCACCTTCAAGGACGTGGCAGGACAGGAAGGAGCCAAACAGGAAGTACAGGAAATCGTAGACTTCCTGAAGAACCCCAACAAATATACCGACTTAGGTGGTAAGATTCCTAAGGGAGCCCTTCTCGTAGGACCTCCGGGAACTGGTAAGACTCTCCTTGCCAAAGCCGTGGCAGGCGAAGCTGGCGTACCTTTCTTCTCGATGAGTGGTTCCGACTTCGTAGAGATGTTTGTCGGCGTAGGTGCATCACGTGTGCGCGATCTCTTCCGTCAGGCTAAGGAGAAAGCACCTTCCATCATCTTTATCGACGAGATTGATGCAGTAGGACGTGCCCGCAGCAAGAACCCATCCATGGGAGGCAATGACGAGCGCGAGAACACGCTCAACGCCCTGCTTACCGAGATGGACGGATTTGGAACAAACAGCGGTGTCATTATCCTGGCAGCCACCAACCGTGTGGACATGCTCGACAGCGCCTTGCTGCGTGCAGGACGATTCGACCGTGAAATACACGTCGACCTTCCTGACCTGAATGAGCGAAAAGCCATATTCCTGGTTCATCTAAAACCTGTAAAGGTAGACAAGAGTGTTGACGTAGACCTGCTGGCACGACAGACACCAGGATTCTCGGGAGCCGATATTGCAAATGTGTGCAACGAGGCAGCCCTTATAGCAGCACGCCACGACAAGAAGAGCGTAAGCAAACAAGACTTCCTCGATGCTGTAGACCGCATCGTAGGCGGACTGGAGAAAAAGACCAAGGTGATGACAGCAGAGGAGAAGCGAAGCATCGCACTCCACGAGGCTGGCCATGCCACCATTTCATGGTTCTGTCAGTATGCCAATCCACTTATCAAGGTAACTATCGTTCCACGCGGACAGGCTCTCGGAGCAGCCTGGTATCTGCCCGAAGAACGACAGATCACCACCAAGGAACAGATGCTCGACGAGATGTGTTCGCTCATGGGAGGACGCGCTGCCGAGGAACTCTTTACGGGTCATATATCATCGGGAGCCATGAACGACCTGGAAAGAGCCACCAAGAGTGCCTATGGCATGATAGCCTACTTAGGTATGAGCGACAAGCTGCCTAATATATGCTATTACAACAACCAGGAATATTCCTTCCAGCGTCCATACTCCGACACCACTGCCCGCATGATAGACGAAGAGGTACTCAAGATGGTGAACGAACAGTACACCCGAGCCAAGAACATCCTCGTAGAGCACAAGGAAGGCCATAACGCCCTTGCCGAGCTCCTCATCCAGAAAGAGGTGATCATGGCAGAAGACGTAGAGAAGATCTTCGGCAAGCGTCCATGGCTTAGCCGTTCACAGGAAATCATGGAGGACGAGCAGCCCAAGATTGACGACAAACTGAAGGAACTGCCCGAGGTTCAGGCAGCCATCAAGGCTCACGAACAGGCACAAAAGGAAGACAACTCGTCTGAAAGCACCGAAAACAATGATACCGACGTGCAGAACAACGAGAACTCGGAAGAAACAAACAACAAATAAAATAAGGAATCACAAATGACCGACAAACAAAAGAATCTTATCGTGAGGTCTATCACGGGCGTCTTGTTCGTGGTGTGCATGGTGTCTTGTTTCCTCAACCCAAGAGCCATGATTTTCCTCTTTACCATCATTACAGGACTCAGCATCTGGGAATACTGCGGACTGGTAAACAACGAGAAGGAAGACGTCACCGTCAACCGTCTGATCTGCACCATTGCCGGAGTATACTTTTTCCTGGCCGTGGCAGGACTGCGAATGGGCATCGTAGGCAATTTCATTGTCTTTGTTCCCTATCTGCTCACCATCGTCTACCTGTTTATCAGCGAACTGTATACCGGCAACAAAGACGCCATCAACGACTGGGCCTACACCATGCTCTCGCAGATGTACATCGCCCTGCCCTTCTCTATGATCAATATTTTGGCTTTCGAATACTCAGCTTTCGACGGCCAGATACACTACGACATGCTGTTGCCACTGAGTATTTTCATATTCCTTTGGACAAACGATACCGGAGCCTACTGCAGCGGTTCGCTCTTCGGCAAGCATAAACTCTTCCCACGCATCAGTCCTGCCAAGAGTTGGGAAGGAAGCATAGGCGGAGGTATATTCGTTCTGATTGCTGCTGCCGTGATTGGTTACTTGGCAAATGACGGCGAGGCTCACCGACTCAGCATTGCCGGATGGATGGGATTGGGCCTGGTTGTCGTGTTCTTCGGAACATGGGGCGACTTGGTAGAGAGTCTCTTCAAACGCACTTTGGGAGTAAAGGACAGCGGCACACTGCTGCCAGGACATGGCGGTATGCTCGACCGTTTCGACTCTTCGCTCATGGCCATTCCCGCAGCTGTCATCTATCTCTATACACTGCAGCTTTTCGTATAAAAAAAAGAGGCTCATGAGTTTTCCCTTTAACTCATGAGCTTTTTTTTAGGAACTTTTTTTTGTCTTAGTAACTTATTGATAATCAATAGCAAGTTTTCATATTTTACTACGGCTCATTTATTTCCTGCTGACTCACCCGCTCTGCCTCTTCAGCTTTCTGCCGAGCGATGGCAGCTTCCTGTTCAGCCTTGACACGAGCCAGCTCTGCAACTTTGGCTGCAGCCTTGGCGACGGCCTCAGCACGTTCTTTAGCCAGACGTATCAACTCAGTACGATGCTTTCTCAACAAATCTACCATGATAGAAGCTGCTTCGTCGGGCGCCACCTTACTTCCCAACTCTCTCAGCACTTCCTGATATTCAGCAAGCATTCTTTCGCGTGCAGGCTGCCCTGGCATAATCTTATACAGTTCGTTGGCTATTCCGTCTATCGTAAACTTATCGGCGAACATCTCAGGAACCACCTCCTTATTGGCCACCAAGTTGACAAGAGAAATATAGTCAACCTTCAGCACGTGATTGAAGGCAAAACGAATCAGTTTTGGCAAGGGAGTTTCATAGCACACCACTTGCGGAACATTAAACAGGGCTGTCTCGAGCGTAGCAGTTCCACTGGTTACAAGAGCCGCCGTGGTGTGAGACAAGAGCTGGTAAGTTTTATTCTTCACCACTCTGACAGGAGTACCTTCCAGGAATTCATCGTAATATTCATCCTCTATCGACGGAGCTCCAGCCAACACCATTTGATAATCTTCAAAACGTTCAGCCACCTCTATCATGGCAGGAAGATTGTCCTTTATTTCCTGTAGTCGGCTACCAGCTAAAAGAGCGATAATCGGTTTACGACTGTCAAGATTATTTTCTCGACAAAATTCCTCATGCGTCTGATGATATCCTGCTCTGAACTCTGCCACTTCCTGAGCAGTGGGATTACCCACATAGTGAACGGGATACTTATGTTTCTGCTCATAGAAAGGCACCTCGAAAGGCAGTATGGAGAACATCTCGCTCACATCACGTTTGATGCTTTTGATACGCCACTCCTTCCAGGCCCATATCTTAGGCGAAATATAATAGTAGACAGGTATCAACGTATTCTTTTTCAAGAACTTGGCTATATTGAGATTAAAGCCTGGATAATCGACTAAAATCACGACATCGGGTTTCCATGCCACAATATCCTCCTTGCATCTTTTCATATTCGAGAAGATGGTGCCCAGATGCAGCAGTACAGGAACAAAGCCCATATAGGCCAGTTCCTTATAATGCTTAACACGAGTTCCTTCTTCAGCAGCCATCAAGTCGCCGCCGAAGAATCGAAATTCAGCCAATTCGTCATATTTTTTCAACGAGCGCATCAATCTGCTGGCATGCAGATCGCCACTCGCCTCACCTACTATCAGATAATATTTCATCCTTATTGTCGAATATTCTTAGTTAATCGTCAAGTTCAGAAACTTCCGTGTTGAGCGACCTGTTGTTCTCAAGCCACTCATAGTCGGTCACATCTATTCTTGTAGGCGTTATGGCAATGTAGCCATGACTGAGCGCCCACTGATCAGTATCTACAGCCTCGGGCTCATCATTGCGATATTCGCCCACCATCCAGTAATAGTCATACCCCCGAGGATGATGCTCCTTCACCACTTCATTGATCCACGACCCCCATGTCATACGGCAAACCTTAAAGCCCTTGAAAGGAGGATTGACGGGAAAGTTGACATTAAGACAAGTTCCCTTGGGCAGTCCTTCACGAAGCACTCGCTTCACGATGCTTACCACGCTGTCGCGCAAGGGTGACAGATCGGCGTTCACATCATAGTTGCAACTACTGAACGCCACCGAGGGAATATACTTCATGCAGCCTTCCTTGGCTACGCCCATTGTGCCCGAATAATGATTGTTCACACTCGAGTTGTCGCCATGGTTGATACCACTGAGTATCAGGTCGGGAACCCGAGAATCCAACAACTGGTCGAGAGCTATCTTCACACAGTCGACAGGCGTTCCTGAGCACGACCACACTTCCACCTCCTCGCCCATGTTGTGTCTGCGTTTCAACAGCAGTGGTGATGTTACCGAGAAGGCGCATCCATAGCCCGACCGTCCACTCTCAGGAGCCACCACAAGCACCTCACACCAGTCTTTCAGAAATCCAACAAGCGTCTTGATGCCATTGGCATGATAGCCGTCATCGTTGGATATTAATATTAAAGGTTTCTTATTTTCCATAAAAATATCGCTCTTTTTGGTGCAAAAGTACGAAAAAACCTTTAAAGTAACGTCTTTCTCGCATAAAATATGTATCTTTGCAGAAATTTTGTGATGATTTTTAATATAGAAAATTAAGAATATGGGAAAAATAATCGCATTGGCCAACCAGAAAGGCGGTGTCGGCAAAACGACAACCACCATCAACTTGGCAGCATCATTGGCCACACTGGAGAAGTCGGTTCTTGTAGTAGATGCCGACCCACAGGCAAATGCCTCCAGCGGCTTAGGAGTAGACATCAAGGAGGTAGACTGCTCTCTGTACGAGTGCATTATCGACCATGCAGATGTTCGTGATGCCATCTATACCACCGATATTGATGGACTCGACATCATCCCCAGCCACATCGACCTTGTCGGTGCAGAGATAGAAATGCTCAATCTGCAGAACCGCGAAAGGGTTATCAAGAATCTGCTCGCCCCTATCCGCGACGAGTATGATTTCATCCTTATCGACTGTTCGCCATCTCTGGGACTCATCACAGTCAACTCGCTGACAGCAGCCGACAGCGTCATCATTCCTGTTCAGTGCGAATACTTTGCCCTGGAAGGCATCAGCAAGTTGCTCAACACGATAAAGATTATCAAGAGCAAGCTCAACACCAAGCTCGAGATTGAGGGCTTCCTGCTTACCATGTACGACAGCCGTCTGCGTCTGGCCAACCAGATTTACGACGAGGTGAAGCGCCACTTCCAGGAGTTGGTGTTCAAGACCGTCATCCAGCGCAACGTGAAGCTGAGCGAGAGTCAAAGCCACGGTCTTCCCGTCATCCTCTACGACACAGAGTCGAACGGCGCCAAGAACCACTTGGCATTGGCAAAAGAAATTATCAACAAGAACTCATAAAGTAAGAAAAAAGAGTGAAGAATGACTCACTCCTTACTAAGAAATAGAAAATGGCAGTACACAAGAAATACAATAACGGAACCAAGAGCAATGCCCTGGGACGAGGTCTCGACGCACTTATCTCTACCGAAGGAGTGCGCACACAGGGCAGCAGTACCATCAACGAGATTCCTCTCGACCAGATAGAAGCCAACCCCAACCAACCTCGTCGCGAGTTCGACGACGAAGCACTCCATGAGTTGGCAGAAAGCATCAAGGCCATAGGCATCATTCAGCCCATCACCTTGCGACAGGTGGCAGAGAACCGCTTCCAGATTATCGCAGGTGAGCGTCGCTGGCGTGCCTCCCAGTTGGTTGGCCTGAGAGCCATACCAGCCTATATCCGTACCATCAGCGATGAGAGTGTGATGGAGATGGCACTCGTCGAGAACATACAGCGCCAGGACCTCAACGCCATAGAAATAGCTTTGGCATACGAGCACCTGATGGAGAACAACGAGATGACTCAGGAGAAGATAGCCGAGCGCGTGGGCAAAAGCCGCGCTGCTGTAGCCAACTACCTGCGCCTGCTCAAGTTGCCAGCTCAGGTACAGATGGCACTTCAGAAGAAAGAAATCGACATGGGCCATTGCCGCGCCCTCTTGGCACTCGACAGCCCTTCACTTCAGATCAAGCTGTTCCATGAAATTCAGAAGAACGGCTACTCTGTGCGCAAGGTAGAGGAGATGGTACAGCAAATAAAGGACAGCGAGGACAACGAGACAGCCAAAAAGGTAATCAAGGGAAAAGCCGAACTGCCCGAAGAGTTCACCCTGCTGAAGAACCGCCTCTCGCAGTTCCTCAACACCAAGGTTCAGTTTACCTGCTCACCCAAGGGCAAGGGAAAAATCAGCATTCCCTTTGCCAACGAGGAGGAATTAGAGCACATCATGAACGTTTTCGACCAATTAAAACAAAACTAATTAGGTGAAATCGAGAATATCACATATTTGTATATCAGTCTTGTTGGCCAGCCTACCCTGGGCTGCTCAGGCACAGAAGGCTGTCACAGCCAGTCAATCCACTGCAGGCGAAGATCAGCCTGCCGTAGTGGTACCTGCAGATACAACATTCTCTGCCAAAGACAGTCTCAAGCTCAACAGTATGCTCCAGGTTGCTACCAAGAAGCCCAAGCGCGACTGGTCCACATGGCGTCCTGACACCAAGCGTGCCATGTGGCTTGCCATCGTTCTGCCAGGAGCAGGACAGATATACAACCGCAAATACTGGAAACTACCTATTATATATGGTGGTTTCGTAGGCTGTGCCTATGCCATCACCTGGAACAACCAGATGTATCACGACTATTCACAGGCCTATATGGACATCATGGACGATGACCCCACTACCGACAGCTACAACCAGTTCCTGCACTTAGGAGCCACCATCGATGCCAGCAACATGGACCGATACAAGGAAATCTTCCGCAAGCGCAAAGACCGTTACCGCCGCTGGCGCGACATGGGTGTGTTTGTGATGATTGGCGTTTACGCTTTCTCCATCATCGATGCCTACGTGGATGCATCTCTCTCCGAGTTCGACATTTCCGACGACCTTACTCTGAGAGTAGAGCCTGCCTTCATGAACAGCAACCCGCAAAGCCGCAACCCCTTCCGATCAGGAACATTGGGACTTCAATGCTCACTCACTTTTTAAAGTGAGGAACACAATTGTGTAGAATCTTAAAGAAACTCATAGAAAAGAAAGAATAACATAAATGAAAAAAATACTATTATTAGCAGCTGCAATGTTACTTGGTATGCCAGTACAGATGCTGGCGCAAACCGACGACACTGAAGAGAAAAAAGAAGATGTAATCACAGTCACCGACAAACAGGGAAACGAGGAAGAGATAGAAGTCCCTGTAGGACTGGAGGACAACCTCGACAGCCTGCTGCATCTTTATAATGCTAAGACCTATATGATGCAAGACACATCTTGCAACTATCGTGATGTCAACCCAGTCTTCGACAAGGAGGTTTACATCGACCGACTCAAGCGTCTGCCCACCATCATCGAGATGCCTTACAACGATGTGGTGCAGAAGTTCATCGACCGCTACAGCGGCAAGCTCCGCCGCTCTGTGAGCTATATGCTGGGCGCAGGCAATTTCTATATGCCAATCTTCGAGGAGGCTTTAGAGGCTTACAACCTCCCTCTCGAACTCAAATATCTGCCTGTCATCGAGTCTGCCCTTAACCCTACTGCCGTTTCGCGCGTAGGAGCCACCGGCCTCTGGCAGTTTATGATAGGTACCGGCAAGCGCTACGGACTGGAGGTCAACTCGCTCATCGACGAGCGTCGCGACCCAGTGAAAGCCTCTTATGCTGCCGCCCACTATCTGAGCGACCTCTATAAGATTTTCGACGACTGGAGTCTTGTCATCGCTGCCTACAACTGTGGTCCCGACAAGGTCAACAAGGCCATCCACCGCGCCAAAGGTTCTGCCGATTACTGGAACATCTATCCCTACCTCCCCAAAGAGACACGCGGATATGTGCCAGCCTTCATCGCAGCCAACTACATCATGAACTACTATTGCGACCACAACATCTGTCCTATGGTGACCGAATTACCTCTTAAGACCGACACCGTGGTTGTCAACAAAGACCTTCATCTGGAGCAGATTGCCCAGGTGCTCAACATCAACATCCAGCACCTTCGCAGCCTCAATCCACAATACCGTCGCGACATTGTCAATGGTCTCAACAAACCTATGACAGTACGCCTTCCCTCAACTCTCGTTGGCCCCTTCATCGACCAGGAAGACTCCATCTACAACTTCAAGACCGACGAACTGCTGCTCAAGCGCTCTGTCGTAGAGGTAAACCAAGAAGAGCCTAAGGTAAGCCGCCGCAGCTACCACAGCAGCCGCCATCGCTCCTCTGCAACACGCAGCAGGAGCCGCAAGAGCAGAAGCAGAAAGAGTAAGCGCGGAGGAAGAAACGTAACCATCAAGAGTGGTGACACCCTGTCGGAGATAGCAGAACGCAACCACACTACCGTGGCTAAACTGCGCAAACTCAACAAAATTTCGGGCAACCATATCCGTGCCGGCAAGAAACTCAAGGTGAAGTAATATACACATTATTATATATATAGTTATTAATCTGACTAACACAAAGCGCAGGAGGCAAGAACTATGGACGATCAGAACCTCAAAGACTTAGAGAGAGAACAGGCCGACAACAAACTCATTGGCGATGCATTCCAGCATCTGCTCGACACCTATGTAGCTTCACGTCACCGCAAGAAGGTAGACATTGTCACCAAAGCATTCAACTTTGCACGCCAGGCACACAAGGGCGTACGTCGCCTCTCGGGTGAACCCTACATCATGCACCCTATCGCCGTGGCTCAGATAGCCTGCGAGGAAATGGGACTGGGATCCACCAGTATCTGTGCCGCACTCCTGCACGACGTGGTAGAAGACACCGACTATACAGTAGAAGACATCTCCAACATCTTCGGAGAGAAGATAGCCCAGATTGTAGACGGACTAACCAAGATCAGCGGTGGAATCTTTGGTGACAAGGCATCGGCACAAGCCGAGAACTTCAAGAAACTGCTGCTCACCATGAGCGACGACATCCGCGTCATCCTTATCAAGATCTGCGACCGTCTGCACAACATGCGCACACTCGCCTCGCAGCCTGCCAACAAGCAGTACAAGATAGCCGGCGAGACACTTTACATCTACGCTCCATTGGCCAACCGTCTGGGCCTTAACAAAATAAAGACCGAGCTCGAAGACCTCAGCTTCCGCTACGATCATCCACAGGAATACGCCAACATCGAGCACAAACTTGCCGACACCGAGGCTCAACGCGACACCCTCTTCTCGCAGTTCACACAGCCCATCAGGGAGGAACTCGACAAGATGGGCATACAGTATAAGATCAAGGCACGTGTAAAGAGCCCTTATTCCATTTGGAACAAGATGCAGAACAAGCACGTGAGCTTCGACGAAATATACGACATCCTTGCCGTACGCATCATCTTCACACCCAAGGAAAGAGCCAACGAGGTCAACGAATGCTTCAATATCTATGTGGCCATCAGCCAGATATACAAGAGTCATCCCGACCGTCTGCGCGACTGGCTCAACCATCCTAAAGCCAACGGCTATCAGGCACTCCACGTCACCCTCATGAGCAAGCAGGGACGCTGGATAGAGGTACAGATAAGAAGCGACCGTATGGACGAGGTGGCCGAACAGGGATTTGCTGCCCACTGGAAATACAAAGAAGGCGAAGACGCTGAATACACAGAGGACGAGAACGAGCTCAACGAATGGTTGGGCACCATCAAGGAAATCCTCGACGATCCACAGCCAGACGCCATGGATTTTCTCGATGCCATCAAGCTCAACCTCTTTGCCTCAGAGATCTTTGTCTTCACCCCTAAGGGCGAGATCAAGACCATGCCAGCAGGCTGTACAGCCCTCGACTTCGCCTTCCAGATACACACCTTCTTAGGAAGCCACTGCATCGGAGCAAAAGTAAACCATAAGCTGGTGCCACTGAGCCATAAACTGCAAAGCGGCGACCAGGTGGAAATCCTCACCAGCAAGAGTCAGCACGTACAGCCTTCATGGATCAACTTCGTGAGCACAGCCAAGGCCAAGAGCAAGATTCAAGCCATACTGCGACGCGACAACCGCGAGATACAGAAGAAGGGCGAGGACATTCTGAACGAATGGCTCAAGAAGAACAGTCTGGAGGTCAACAACTCCATCCTCGACAAGCTCTGTGACTATCACCACATACAGAAACACGAGAACTTCTTCCAGGCATTGGGCGACCACTGCATTCTGTTGGGCGAGAAAGATCTTGACGAACTGCAAGGCAAGAACAAGAAAGACAAGAGCTCAAGCAGTTGGCGCAACTATATCCCCTTCCTCGGCAAGAGCAAGGACAAAAAGGCTGACGAAAAGGACAACAAGCCGCAACAACTCATGGTGGTGGGCAAGGACTTCAACAAGAAGAAGCCCCTCATCATTACCGAGGAGAACATCTCGCAGTTCATCTTCCCCTCATGCTGCCATGCCATTCCTGGCGATGACATCATGGGCTACATCGACAACAAAAACCGCATCGAGATACACAAGCGCTCCTGCTCTGTGGCAGCCAAGCTCAAGTCGAGCTATGGCAACCGCATCGTCGACGCCAAGTGGCAAATGCACAAGCTGATGTACTTTGACGCCACCATCGAGATAAAGGGCATCGACCGCAAGGGAATGCTCCTCGACGTGAGCCGTGTCATCAGCGACCAGCTCAATGTCAACATACACAAGCTCACCATCAGCAGCGACAATGGCATCTTCGACGGTTGCATCGAAATCAGAATTCACGACCGCGAAGATGTAAAGGTGATCATGGATAATCTGAAGACCATCGACGGCCTGCAGGATGTACAGCGCATCCTGTAAGCCATAGGACAGAAAACTATAAAACAAATATCAACCTACAAAAAACAACAACAATGAAAAAACTAATCCTGTCTATCCTCACCACGTTGGCAGTCCTCCCAGTGCTGGCAGCCAACAAGTACGACAACCCCGACACACTCTTCGTTTCACGCGACGGCACCTGCGAGTTCCGCACCATCGACGAAGCCATAGAGGTGTGCCGTGCCTTCATGGACTACACCAAGGTCATCTACGTCAAGAAAGGCGTTTACAAGGAGAAACTCATCATCCCATCATGGCTCACCCACATCACCATCTGTGGCGAAGACCGCGACCAGACTATCATCACCTGGGACGACCATGCCAACATCAAGATGCCAACAGGCGGACTCGACTCCGAGGCTGCTGTCAAGGGCAAGCCCATCGGCACATTCCGCACCTACACACTGAAGGTTCAGGGCAGCTACATCACCCTGGAGAACATCACAATCGAAAACAATGCCGCACGATTAGGACAAGCTGTAGCCCTGCACACTGAGGGCGACCACATCCTGGTACATAACTGCCGACTCTTAGGCAATCAGGACACCGTATATACAGGCGTTGCCGGCACACGCATCGCCTTCTACGACTGCTACATCGAGGGAACAACAGACTTCATCTTCGGTCCTTCCATCGCATGGTTCGAGAACTGCGAAATCCACAGCAAGTCCAACAGCTATATCACAGCCGCGTCCACACCAGCCGGTCAGCAGTATGGCTACGTGTTCCATAAGTGCCGCCTCACCGCCTCGCCCGAGGCCACACAGGTTTATCTGGGCCGTCCATGGCGTCCATACGCCTACACACTCTTCATCGACTGCGAAATGGGCAGCCATATCCGTCCTGTAGGCTGGGACAACTGGCGCAATGCAAGCAACGAGAAGACCGCCCGCTACTTCGAGTACGGCAACCATGGTCCTGGCGCCTCAACCAAAGCCCGTGCACCTTGGACACATCAGCTCAGCAAGAAGGAAGCCGCACGCATCACCATCGCTAACGTCTTCGGTGAAGACTGCTGGTAAATAAGTTTTCCAACGCTATAACAAAACGAAGAGACAATGGACATCAAGAATATCAAGAAAGAATGGAACGCAGCCATACTCGACATACTGAAGACATTCATCAGTATCTGCCACACACACAACCTGCGCTACTACTGCTGTGCAGGAACAGCCATAGGGGCTGTGCGCCATCATGGTATGATACCCTGGGACGATGACATCGACGTCATCATGCCACGCCCCGACTACGACCGCTTTCTTGAGATAGCACGCCACGAAGACTTCGGCAACTACGAGGTGGTAACGCCCTACAACAACGAGCGTTACCCTCTCTATTTCTCCAAGCTGGTCAACAAGAACACCACACTCATCGAGGAGAAAGAGCGCCCTTGCATCATCGGACTCTTCGTCGACATCTTCCCACTTGATGCCACTGCCGACGATGTGGAACAGGCCAAGGCACTGCAGCGCAAATATGTGAAGCACATCAACTGCCTCAACGCCATTTCCACCCGAAACACCTTTGGCGAATACCTGACATTGCTCACCCATCGTAAGACCTGGGGACGTTTTGTCGTCAAGACGGCAGCCTTCTTCTTCCGCAACCTCATGCGCAGACATTTCATTGCGAAAATGGATCATCTGAGTCATCTCTACGACTTCGACAAAGCACAGAATGTACAGGTTTACACAGGCTCCTATCATGAACGCGAAATCTTCCCTAAGGCATGGCTTGGCAACGGCAAACCATTCCCCTTCGAAGACACTACCGTACTTCTGCCTGCAGAATACGACAAGTATCTCAGCCACTTCTTCGGCGACTACATGCAGTTGCCGCCAGTAGAACAACGGGTAGAGAAACACCTGCGCTATTATCTCAACATGGAGAAAAGAGAGACATGGCAGGAGATTTCAAAGAAACTTCTATAACTTCTGAGCAAACGAAACTTCTATCGTGTGCCCGAAACCACTCTCCACATCCCAGAGCGGTTTCCATCCCAATGCCTTCAGCTTATCGGTATTGAAGGTTGCCTTGGTGACTGGGGTCGTATTCCCCTTCATCACGTCGTCTTCGGCAATGTCGAATACCACCTTGCGGCCAGCCTTCCTTGCTATCAACTCAGCCAACTCACGGATAGATATATTCGACTCCGAATGCGCCACATTATAAGCATTTGCCCTCTCGCCGTCGAGCAGGAGGCGCAAAATGGCATGTGCAGCATCCACTACGTAAAGCCACGACCGGAAAGCCTCACCACGACTCTTCAGCACAATATCCTCACCGCGCAACACGTTGCGGATAAACTGCGCATACACTCTGTTGTCGCTCTCCGTAAAGCCAGGACCGTAAGTATGGCTCAACCTGGCTATAACGACATCAGCGCCATACTCTGCCCCATAAGCCATACAGAGCGTCTCGGCTGCACGCTTCGACGAAGGATAACAAGCCCTCACCGATGCACAGTCCACGTAACCGCTGCTTGTCTCTGAAAACTCGCTGCCGTCGCCCTCGCCGTAAACCTCGCCCGAAGAGATGTACACCATGCGCTTCATGCCATGCTGCAGGCCAAACTCTATCAGATGAGCAACACCATCAAAATTCGCCTTCATCACCTCCACAGGTTTCTCGCGGAAGAAGTTGGGACTCGCATTACTTGCTGCATCGATGACAAAGTCTATACCCTGCGCTGACAGACCATGAGCCTCACCCTGTTCGTCCATAGGCTGCGTAACATCCATCTCGACAAAGCCAAAGTCGGCCTCGTCCCAGTAAGCAGCAAACTTCGTTCTGGCACGCAGCCTGTTGCGTCCTGCCGCCACAACCCTGTAACCTCTGTAAGGATTCAGCATCAGCACGTCGACCACACAACTGCCAATCAGTCCTGTAGCACCCACTACGAGAATCGTCTTCCCATTGAGACGCTTCAAGTCGAGCCCCTCATCGAAGAGGCGGTCTATATCTTTCCTGTATATTGTTTTTTCCGACATTGCTAAATGATTTTTCGCAAAGTGAGGAGTTAAAGAAGTTATCTCTTTTGAGGAGTTAACTTGAGTAACTTACTTAATCCATCCCTCGGGCTGCACCTTCATCAGGGCCTTGAGAATCTCAAGGTCTTCTACGGTTGTAATCTTGATATTCTTCTCCGATCCCGGCACGATGTGCATCTTTCTTCCACCCAACTCAGCCATCAGCGTACACGATGCCACCGAGTTGTCGATGCCTTTGGTCTTAGCCTCCTCGTGCGCAGCTATCAAGTTGCCCAGCCTGAAAGTCTGAGGCGTCTGCGTACGGATCAGCTTGTCGCGCGGAATACTTGTCGTTGTCGTAAACCCGTCCTCACTCTCCAGGATCGCCTCACGACACTTGATGCCCGTAATCGCATAACCATACTTCTGGCAAATGGCGATGTTGGAAGAGATAATATCCTGCGAGAGCAGAGGCCGCACGGCATCATGCACCAACACGAGGTCATCGTCGCTGCATCCAGCCTCTTTCAGACCATAGATACCATTGTGTATCGACTCCTGCCCATTGGCTCCACCAGGGAAAATCCACTTCAGCTTCGTAATACAAAACTGGTTGGCGTACGACTGCAGCACCGTTTCCCATCCTGCCAGGCACACCACGGCGATTCCCTGTATGTCGGGATGCTTCTGAAATGCCATCATCGTATGGATGATAATCGGACAATTATCCACGTGCATAAACTGTTTGGGAATGTCCTGTCCCATTCTGTTGCCAGAACCGCCGGCTATAATAAGAGCATAGTTCATATCAATAATTCTTTTATCTTGTTTCACACAAACACGCACCATGCATGTTGTCGTGGTGCAAAGATACAAAAAATAAAACAACTATTCCCCTTTTCTCGAAAAACTATCAATCATTTCTCCAATTTCTTCTTCATCCACGGCCTGCTGTCACATCCAACGACGGACGGAATCGGGTTCACGCCCACCTCAGCCTTAGTGAATTGAGCACGACACTCAGACTCGAGCAAGCCATAAGTCCACTTGCCCACATCGGAGTAATCTGGAAGTCGATGCCAAAGATGTGGAGCGCACCTGCCGCCAGGGGAATGCACACGATGTTGTAGACAAAAGCCCAGAAGAGATTCTGCCAAATCATGCCCACAGTCTTGCGGCTCAGCACGACAGCATCAGGAAGAGCCATGAGGTCATCGCCCATGAGCGTTATCTGAGCCACATCCATCGCCACATCCGTTCCCCGCCCTATCGCGATGCTCACATCTGCCAGGGCAAGAGCCTGCGTGTCGTTGATGCCGTCGCCCACCATAGCCACTCGCTTGCCTTGCTGCTGCAACGTCTTCACCAAAGCCTGTTTGTCACCAGGCAGCACCTTGCTGTGATAGTTGCCGATGCCTGCTTCCTGCGCCCAGTAACGGGCAGCCTCCTCCTTGTCGCCACTCATCATGTACACCTCGATGCCTTCCTGCCGAAGTGCCGTCATCGCTTCCTTGGCATGGGGTTTGAGCGATTCACGCTCCTGCAGAGACAGTTGGTCTTGTCGGGTGAAATCAATATTGGGATTGGGAATAGTAAGCGTTCCCGTCTTGTCGATTACAAGTGCATCCACCTTTCTGAGATTCTCCAAAGCCGATGCGTCCTTGATGAGGATTTGCTTCTGAGCCGCCTTTCCAATACCTACCATCAAGGCCGTGGGAGTGGCCAGTCCCATGGCACATGGACAGGCAATCACCAAAACGGCAACAGCCGACAGGATGGCTTGCGGCAGCGCCCCGTTGCCACCCACAATCCACCACACCAGAAAGGTGATGAGGGCGATGGCTGCCACGGCAGGAACGAAGATCAGAGCCGCCTTGTCTACGATGCGCTGCACCGGAGCCTTACTGCCCTGTGCTTCCTGAACCATTCGGATGATGTGCGCCAGGGCGGTGTTCTCGCCAATCTGCTTGG
>ENA-OUOU01000274-OUOU01000274.1-human-gut-metagenome-genome-assembly--contig:-NODE-274-length-34958-cov-12.947626_pt1 | contig 34958 bp, 32 predicted proteins | sample MGYA00237936_ERZ548765 | MGnify/ENA primary metagenome ERZ548765 (study PRJEB26490, sample SAMN05356889) | human gut metagenome | biome: terrestrial biome; feature: human-associated habitat; material...
TACCGAACACCGTGACAATCGTGCCGAGGGGAATAAACTTGGTCGACAGCGTGTGCTTCGTGTACTGCATCTCCCAGATGTCCTCGTCCAGCTTCGCCTGTGCGGAGATGACCTTGCAGCAATCGGACACGCTGCCGCCGCCCACGGCGAGAATCAGATCGACGTGATTTTCACGCGCCAGCTTCGCGCCCTCCTGCACCTTGGCATAAGTGGGGTTCGACATGATACCGGAGAACTCCACGATGCGCTTGCCTGCGGCATTCAGGATACCCATGATCTCATCGTACACACCGTTGCGCTTGATGGAGCCGCCGCCGTAGGCCAGCATGACGGTTTCGCCGTAGTTCCCCAGCAGACAGCCAAGATACTCCTTGACGCCGCCCTTGCCGAAATACACCTTCGTCTTGTCCTCAAAAATGAAGTTGTTCATATCAGGAGCTCCTTTCGCTTTTTCTGCCCCTATTATAAGAAAAGCGAGACTTCCTCGGAAGTCTCGCTTTGTTCATCAGTATATACCTTTGGGTTATAATCAGCCGTACAGTTCTTTTCTGACGGCCTTCGCCGCATCCAGAAACCGCCGTACTGTAGGCGTCGGCTCCGGGGAATGGAGGATGCCGTAGGGGATGTTGTGTTCCCATTCGACAGGAATGACCTTTAGTAGCGGATGGACATTCGCCCAGCCGGGAATCGCCAGCAGCACATCGTTGGTGTTCTCGCAGCGGTTGAACACGTCCATGCTGTAAAAATCAAAATCCACAATGTGAATTTGCGGGTGGTGCTGCCACAGATCGTCCCGAAGCTGATCGACATAGTGGCTCCAGCCACGGTGCATCAGCAGCAGATTCTCCCCATAGAGGTCAGAAACTTGCAGCTTGTCTTTGTCCGCCAGCCGGTGGTGGATGGAGACTGCACAGCAGAAGCGCCCCCGCGTCAGCTCCAACCCGGCACAGCCCCGCAGGTGCAGCATGGTCTCATCAAAAATACCGCCTACAATATCAATGTTTTTGCCGAGATTGGCAAGAATTTCCCGCGCATTTTCCGGCGTGTTCTCAAAGGGCACGATCTGGAATTTAATATCGGGGTGCAATGCTTGCACTCTCGACCAGAGATCCATCAAAAGCTGTGCGGGCGTCATGGGGGACGAGCCGATGCGGATGATGTTTTCGTCCTCCTGCATGGCGTTCTTCGCCCGCGTCACAGAGTCGCGGCAATATTGGATGATGTATCTGGCGTCCTGATACATGGAGCGCCCAGCTTTTGTCAATGTCAGCCCCCGGTGGCTGCGGTCAAAAAGCCTGACGCCAAGGGATTCCTCCAGCGAATTGATCTGCTTGATGACCGCCGTGGGCGTGATGAAGCTCTCCTCCGCCGCCTTATTGAAGCTCCCTGCGTCCGCCACGTGCAGAAAAGTCTCAAGCTGTGGGTTGTACATGGCTCACGCCCCCTTTTCGTCAAGGATTATTCCTATTATAAGCGAATTCCACGGTTTTGGCAAGCGTGGGCGTGTTGAGAGAACGGGGCGTTCGATTGACTTATTACCTGATCGCGGGAAACAAGTATGTCTCAAATTGGTACATTCCGCGTGGCCATAAAATTTAGCCTTATTTTTAGCCTTATGGCAATAAACTTGGGTAATCCGATTTAACGCTGCCTAACACGAACCACCTCGATTGAGGTTTTGCTTGCGGTACTTTTCGATACCGGACGACCCAGGGTGACATGGCGCCGGGTCAATTCGAGTCCTGTACCGCGCACCATATCCCACCTCATTCGGGGTGGGATTTTTCTTTCTTGCCACAACAAAGCCCTGAAGCCTTGCGGCTTCAGGGCTTTTCCTCTCCTCTCCGTCACACCGTGATCTTCTTCAGCCACTCGATGTACTCCAGCGCCAACTCCGACAGGGCGCGGGCAGGGTTGCAGATGTAGCCGATCTCGATCTGCCCCAGATCCGTGATGGGCGCCGTGACCAGAGATCGCCGGCAGTCCTCCTGGGTCAGATACCCCGAACCGGTCACATACGCGCTGCCCAGCGCCAGTACCGAATAGGCCATGGCGCGGTCAGACACCGAGATGATCTGCTGCTGCGGGTCCCACTGCCGCCGCGTGGGCGTAAAGCGGGCGGACGAGGGATGACACTCCTCGTAGGAGATGAACGGGTGCTGCTGGATCTCTGCCAGCGTCACGCTCCCGCGTCCGGCCAGCGGGTGGGTCTTGTGGACATAGATGTGCAGCAGATCGTACTTCATGTGCTGGAAAAAGATGTTCCGCCGGTTGCACGCCTTGATGATGGTGCTGCGGCTGTCGCTGGTAAAGAACAGTACCCCCACATCGGAGCGGTTGGTCTCCACGTCCTGCAGCACCTGATCCATGTTGCCCTCAAAGTACCCCAGATGGTACTTCTGGTTTTTCGGCTGGGACACGATATGCTCAAAGGCATCGATGCCGGAGACATGGTGCAGCGAGGATACGCAGAAGTGCTCGCGGTCGCTTTTGCGGTTCTTATACTTGTCGTCCAGATCCTGATAGATGTTGGACAGCAGCTGCGTGTCCTTCAGGAACTCCTCCCCCTGACGGGTCAGGGAGATACCTCTGCTGGTACGCTCGAAAAGCACCATGTCGTACTCTCGTTCCAGGTTCTGGATGGATTCGGACAGGCTGGACTGCGAAATAAACAGAGCCTCGGCAGCCTTGCCGATGGAACCGGCCTTGCTGACGGCCCGCACATATAGTATTTGCTTTAATGTCATCGTTTTCACCTCATACCCGTTCCGCCGCAGATGACGGAGCCGCGCCGCCCGCCGGAACGCCGCCGTCAGACAAGCCTGTTTTTCCTTATTTTATCACCCTCCGCGGGAAAAAGCAATCGCCGCAGACGTCCCGCTCCTTTCTCAGGTCCGCCCCGACATCACATTACCCATCGGCTAAACCGATGAGTTTGAATCGTTTATTTGTTCTTCAAATCCTGCGGGTGCAGGCGTATAATGAGCGCGAGAAACGGGTAATGCCCCTGAAGGGAGGACTCCACCATGGCTGAATGCCCTCACGCCGCCGCACCGGACACCGTCTTGCAGTGTGTGGACCTGTGCAAGTGCTACAACGGCGTCGTACAGGCCAGCGACCACGTCAACTTCACCCTGCGGCGCGGCGAGGTCCACGCCTTCCTGGGCGAGAACGGCGCGGGGAAAAGCACGCTGATGAAGATGCTCTACGGCATCGAGCAGCCCGATGAGGGCCGACTGTACCTCTCCGGCCAGCCCGTGACGCTGAAAAGCCCCGCCGACGCCATTGCCCATGGCATCGGCATGGTACATCAGGAGCTGATGCTGATCCCCCACCTGACCGTGGCGGAGAACATCACCCTGGGTCAGGAGATCAAGACCCGCAGCGGCCGCCTGAAAAAGCAGGAGACCTCCCGCAGTATCCGCGAGCTGGCCGCGTCCTACGGCCTGGAGGTAGACCCCGACGCGCTGGTGGACAAGCTGACCATCGGCCAGCGCCAGCGGGTGGAGATCGTCAAGCTGCTGTACCGCAAGGCGGATATTCTCATCTTCGATGAACCCACCGCCCTGCTGACGCCCCAGGAATCCGACGCGCTGTTCGACGTACTGCGCCGCCTGCGCGATCTGGGCAAATCCACCATATTCATCACCCACAAGCTCCGCGAGGTCTATCAGATCGCGGACCGCATGACCGTGATCCGGCAGGGCCGGATCATCGGCACCACCACGCCGCAGGAGACCGGCATGGCGGAGCTGACGCAGATGATGGTGGGCAAGACCGTCCCCACCGGACGGCGCCAGCCCCATCCCATCGGCGAGGAGGTACTGCGGGTGCAGGACCTCTCCGTCCGCAGCCGCGCCGGCATCGCCTTGCAGGATATCACCTTTTCCATCCGCGCCGGCGAGGTGCTGGGCGTTGCCGGTATCGAGGGCAACGGCCAGACGCCGCTGGCACAGGCGCTTTTAGGGCTGTGCCGCCCCGCCTCCGGCAGTATCCTGCTGAGCGGACAGGAGCTGAGCCGCCGCACCGCCAAGCAGATACGCGACGCCGGTGTGGGCAGCATCCCCGACGACCGGCAGGGCATGGGCCTGATCCTCAGCATGCGGATATTTGAAAACCTGCTGCTGAACACCTACGACGAAAAGCCCTACGCCAGAAACGCCCTGATGGAGGACTGGGCTGCCGCCCGCCGCGACGCGCAGGCCCGCATCTCCGAGTACAGCATCGCCGCCGCCGACGGCTCTGTGGTGGTGGGTACGCTCTCCGGCGGCAACCAGCAGAAGATCGTAGTGGCGCGGGAGCTGTCCCGGGGCTGCCGGATGCTGGTGGCCGCACAGCCCACCCGCGGCGTGGACATCGCCTCGGCGGACAACATCCAGAACCGCATTCTGGACGCCGCCAGGGAGGGCTGCGCCGTGCTGCTGATCTCCAGCGATCTGGACGAGCTGATAAAGGTATCCGACCGGATCATGGTCCTGTTCCGCGGCCGGATCATGGGCTTTGTGGACGCGGACGAGGCCACCCGCGAGGGGCTGGGCCGCATGATGCTGGGCGAGGCCCACTGATTTCCTTATTGATCCTGCCGCCGGTAAAACGACGGCTCACACCTGAATGTGCAAGTATGCAAGGAGGAACCAAAATGAAATTTGCAACTGTAAAAAAGTGGCTGGCCCTGCTGCTGGCGTCCTGCATGGTGATGGCCCTGGCGGCCTGCGGCAAGACCGCGGACGACACCGGCACCACCGGCGGTGACACCGGCGATACCGGCGACACCGGCAGCTCCGCCGCCAAGATCGCCGTGGTGTTCGCCTCCAGCGGTCTGGGCGACAAGTCCTTTAACGACGCGCTGTTCAACGGCATGAAGGATGCCGAGAGCACCATGGGCATCGAGTGGGTATATTCCGAGCCCAAGGACGACGCCGAGTATGAGGGCCTCATCTCCGGCTACGCCGACAGCGGCGACTGCGACCTCATCATCTGTCTGGGCGGCAGCCAGAGCTCCAGTCTGGAGAACGTGGCTCCCAACTATCCCCAGCAGAAGTTCGTGATCCTGGACGCCGTGGTGGAGGGCGACAACATCCGCAGCTACACCTGGCGCGATCAGGAGCTGGGCTTCCTGGCCGGCTTCCTGGGCGCCAGCCTGTCCGAGACCCATAAGCTGGGCTTCATCGGTGCTCACGACATCCCCCTGTGCAACCTGGGCGCTGCCGGCATGATCGCCGGTGCCCACTACGCGGACCCCACCTGCGAGGTGCTGGTGGACTACGCCAACGGCTGGGCCGAGGTCAACGGCTGCTATGAGCTGGCCACCTCCATGAACCAGCAGGGCGCCAGCCTCATCTACCACACCGCCAGCGCCGGCGGCCTGGGCATCCTCAACGCCGGCAAGGATCACAACTTCCTGACCATCTTCTTCGACGGCAACCTGAACGCCGACGCCCCCGAGACCAACATCGCCAGCGCCATCCGTGACTTCCCCGCCTGCGCCAAGGAAGCCATTCAGGATGTGATCGACGGCAAGTTCACCGCTGGGTCCATCGAGAAGGGCATCGCGGAGGACAGCCTGTATCTGGACTTTGACGGCTCCGCCTACGAGATCCCCGCTGAGGTGATGGAGCAGTATGACGCCGTGGTGGCCGCCATCAAGGACGGCACCATCGTGGTCCCCAGCACCATCGAGGACGCCAAGGCGTGGCAGGCCGCTGCGTGACCCACTGAACATACGGCAAAGGGCTGAAGGTCTCCGCGGCTTTCAGCCCCGCGCTTTATCCGCGGAGCTATGGCATCTTCTCAAGGAGGGACACTGTGAAAAAGACAAGGATACGGCTGTCGCTGTTTTCGCTGGTACTGGCGCTGGTCCTGTTCGGACTGACCATCTGCGCTACCGGTCGGGAACCCTTCAGCGTCTATTGGAGCATCCTGGCCGGCTCGTTCGGCAGTACCAAGAGCTTTCTGAACGTGCTGGCCTACACGCTGCCGCTGATCATGACCGGTCTGGGCGCGGCGGTGGCGTTTCAGAGCGGCGTGTTCAACATCGGCGGAGAGGGACAGGTGCTGGTGGGCGGTCTCGCCGCCGTCATCGTGGGTCTGACCGTACCGCTGCCCGCGCCCTGGGGCTGGCTGCTGGCCCTGCTGGCCGGCTTCGCCGCCGGCGCGCTGTGGGCCGTGCTGCCCACGCTGTTCGCCGGACGGAACCTGACCTCGCTGTCCGTGGCCACCATCATGATGAACTCCATCGCCGCCCTGCTGACCGAGTACATCGTCAAGAGCTTTTTCCAGCGTCCCGGGGCCAGCAATACGGAGACCGTGGTGGTCAACGAGGGCAGCATCCTGCCCCGCTTTTTCCCCAGCACCCAGTTCAACTACGGCATCTTCGTGGCGCTGTTCTGCGTGGCAGCCGTCACGTGGATGCTCTATAAAACGCCCTTTGGCTTTTCCCTGCGGGCCATGGGCCAGAACCCCCGTGCCATGCAGCAGGCAGGCCTGCCCATCTACCGGCGGACGCTGGCAGCCATGTGCATCAGCGGCGGTCTGTTTGCTCTGGGCGGCGCCATCCAGTGTCTGGCGGTGTACAAGCGCTTTGTCATGGGCTTCTCACCGGGATACGGCTGGGACGGCATCACCGTGGCCACACTGGCCATGAATTCCCCCGTCGGCGTGCTGCTGTCCGCGTTCCTCTTCGGTATGCTGCGCTCCGCCTCCATCAGCATGAGCCTCACCAGCCAGGTCACCACGGAGATGATCTCCGTGCTGCAGGGCTTCATCGTCATGCTGGTGGCCTCGCCGGACGTGTGGAACGTGCTGGGCCGCTTGTGCCAGCGCATCGGCATCCGACGGAAACAGGAAGGAGCTGCTGAGTAATGGACTTCTGGATCTCATTTGCCAACTTTTTCGCCTCCGCCATCCGGCTGACCGCCCCCATCGCCCTCGGCACCCTGGCCTGCACCATCAGTGAGCGGGCCGGCGTCATCAACATCGGCATCGAGGGCTCCATGATCTTCAGCGGCTTTCTGGCCGCCGTAGGCTCCTACTATACCGGCAGTCCCTGGGTGGGTCTGCTGTGCGGCTGTGCCGGCGGCGCGTTTCTGGCCCTGATCCTGGGCGTGCTGGCCATCTACTGCAACGGCCAGCAGATCGTCATCGGCATCGGTCTGAACCTGTTCGGCCCCGGCTTTGCCTATATGCTGATGCGCGCCCTGTGGGATACCACCGGTATCTCCCCCTGGGTGGAGGGCTTCCACACCGTCAATATCCCCGTTTTATCCGACATCCCCGTGCTGGGCACCATGCTCAGCGGCTACCCATCCTGCGTCTATCTGGGATTGCTGGCCGTGGCGGTGATGCAGTATCTCCTGCGCCGCACCGCCTGGGGCCTGCGCATCCGTGCCGTGGGCGAGAATCCCGCCGCCGTGGCCACCCTGGGCATCAACGTCTACCGCCTGCGGCTGCGGGCGGTGCTGCTGGGCGGCGTGTTCGCCGGTATGGCGGGTGCCGTCATGTGCCTCAGCTCCGCCAACGTGTTTGTCAACGACATGTCCGCCGGCACCGGCTTCATGGCCTTTGCCGCCAACCAGTTCGGTCAGTGGTCGCCGGTAGGCGGGTATCTGGCCACGCTGCTGTTCGGCGTGATGTCCGCGCTGCGCATGCGGCTTCAGAGCTTCGGCGTGGCTACGCAGCTGACCCAGATGCTGCCCTATCTGGCAGCGCTGATCGGCATCAAGCTCACCGGTATGCGCATGCGCGCACCGGCGGCCAACGGCGCTCCCTATCCCCATCCGCTCTCCGCGCCCCGTGTGCGCCGAAAGGCCGCGGCGGCAGCATCAACGAAAGGACCGAAAGCATGAACATCACATTTCACGAATGTCGCTACATCCTGCACCTGAAGGATTACGACAGCGGCGTCTTTTTCTACCGCGAGGTGCTGGGCCTCCAGCCCAACTACAACTGGTCCATCGTGCCGGACCGGAAGGGCTACCGCTTCTACATGGGCAGCGGCCGTCTGGAGATCACCCAGATCCCCTTCGCGCCCCGTCAGGGCCGCAGCGAATTTCTGGCCCAGTGCATCGACCTCCCCCTGTGCATGGAGCGCATTCTGGAGGAGATGCCGGACATCGACATCCTCTCCCGCGACGCCCGGCAGGTGACGCTGCGGGACAGCGGCGGCAATCTGATCCATCTGCTGCAAGGCGACAGTGCCGCCTGCGGCGGCGACGTGGACAAAACGGACATGTTCACCGGTACCTTCACCGGTGTGTTCTACGAGGACGACCTCTCCGCGGCGCGGGAATTCTACTGCGAGCAGCTGGGCCTTCCGCTGCTGGAGGAGCAGGCGGACTCCCTGCTTCTGCAGGCGGGAGATGCGCAGCTCCTGCTGCGCCGCCGCACGGCGGACTGCGCCATGGGTCCGTCCATGATCGGTCTGGAGGCCAGCAGCGTCAACAAGCTGTATGACCGGTTCAGCAGCCGTCCCGACTATCGGGAGGCTGGCGTCCTGCGGGACACGGACTTTGACGCGCGGCGTCTGTTCCAGATGTACGACCCCAGCGGCAACGTGGTGGAGATATACGCCTACCTGCGCAACGTGCGGGAAGAAATTTTGATGCACTGAAAGCAGAAAGGGAAAGCTATGTGGCGCAAAGAATACCGAATCGTCTATTATTCCTGGGAGTTTGACACCCTCCAGTCCTTTTACCGCGACCTGCTGCGTCTGCCTCAGATGTACGGCTGGTACACCAGTCCCGTGGACCGCGGCTGCAAGTTCAAGATCGGCGACAACCGTCTGGAGCTGATCTGCCGCCATCCCACGCTGCCCCAGGGCCCCGCCGGCATGCGGCTGGAGGCCAGGGACATCGAGCTGTGCTATGCCAATCTGAAAAAAGAGCCCCGTGTCACCGTCATCAGCCCACTGGCGCTCCGCCCCTGGGGCGAGTACAGCTTCTGCATCAAGGACCCCGTGGGCAACTGGGTGGAGGTCTACCAGCGGGCCGAACAGTACCATCCGGCAGGGCCGGATGACGGCGGCTGCTATTTCACCGACGAGTATACCGCCATCCTCTTTGCGGAGGATCTGGAAAAGATCACCGCCTTCTACCGCGACTCCATGCAGATGCCCGTGGTGGCCCAGTGGGACCGCGGCCCCGAGGATCGGGGCTGCCGCCTTCGCTCCGCCGGCGGCTTTACCGACATCCGCCAAAAGACGGAGAACACCCCCCAGGGCCCTGCCCTGACCACCATCGAAGCCGAGGATGTCAACGCCTGCTTCACCTGGCTGGAAAGCCGCCCCGACGTGGAGGTGCTGCTGGGCCTTACCGACACCTGGTACGGCGACCGCATCTTCCAGATCTGCGATGCCGAGAAGAACGTGGTGGAGGTGCTGGCCTACCGCCGCAACATGAAGGAGCGGAACACCCCGCCGCAAGGGGAGCGCCATGAGTGAGAAAATACTGATCCGGAACGCCGACGCCATCGTCACCTGCGACGACGCGGACCGCGTCCTCTGCCACAGCGACATCCTTCTCTCCGGCGGCCGCATCGAGGCCGTGGGCCGTGACCTCAGCGCCGGCGGCGCACAGGTCATCGACGCTGCGGGCAAGTACGTCTACCCCGGGCTGGTCAACACCCACCACCACTTCTTTCAGGCTTTCGTGCGCAACCTGATGACCATCGACCGCCCGGGCCTGACCCTGATGCAGTGGCTGGACGACATCTACAAGGTCTTTGTCCGCATCAACGGCGACGTGATCTTCTACGCCAGCGCCGCCTGCATGGCCGACCTCATCAAGCACGGCTGCACCTGCTCCGTGGATCACCAGTACTGCTACACCCCCGCCACCGGCATCACCGCGGTGGACCGCCAGATGGAGGCCGCCAATATGATGGGCTTCCGCTTCGTGGCGGCCCGGGGCACCAACACGCTGCCCCGCTGGCAGGGCAGCACTATCCCCGATGAGATGTGCGAGACCACGGCGGCCTATCTGGACGACTGCCAGCGCCTGCTGGCCCTCTACCACGACCCCGCACCCTTCTCCATGCGGCAGATCGTGCTGGCCCCCTGCCAGCCCATCAACTGCACCGAGGACACCTTTACGGAGACCATCCGCCTGGCCCGCAGCGCCGGCGTCCACATGCACACCCACCTCTGCGAGGGGGAGAACAGCAGCATGGTACGCCGCTTCGGCGTCCGCTCTCTGGAGTGGTGCCGCCGCATCGGCTTCACCGGCAGCGACATCTGGCTGGCCCACGGGCGGGAGACTCTGCCGGAGGAGTACCCCCTGCTGGCGGAAAGCGGCATGGGCATCTCCCACTGCCCCGCCCCCACCATGCTGGGCGGCAGCGAGATACTGGACATCCCCGGCATGCGGAAGGCGGGCATTCCCCTGGGCCTGGGCGTGGACGGCTGCGCCACCAACGACGGCTCCAATATGCTGGACACCCTGCGTCTGGCGTACCTGATGCAGACGTTCCTCAGCAAGCAGCGGGGCGGCTGCCCCTCGCCCTACGACATGCTGAAGCTGGCCACCGCCGGCGGCGCCGACATGATCGGCCGTCCGGAGCTGGGCCGTCTGGCTGTTGGAAAGGCCGCGGACCTCTTTATGGTGGATGTCCGCCGCCTGGAGTACGCCGGCGCGCTCCACGACCCCGCCTCCATGCTGGCCAAGCTGGGCGTCACCGGTCCTGTCTGGCTCACCATGATCAATGGCCGCGTTGTCTATCAGAATGACCGCCTCACCGGCGTGGACGAGGAAAAGCTGCTGCGCGAGGGCGAGGACGTCTGCGACCGCGTGCTGCGGGACACCTGCGGCGCATTCGCCCCCTATCGCCGTCATCAGTAAGGAGGAACCACCGTGAACTATCTGGATTTTCAGCTGCTTCTCTACGTGCCTCAGGAGCGCTACGAAGCCTGCCGCGCCTTTTACGAGCAGGTATTTGCCGTTCAGCCGTTTTACGGCTGGGATGAGGGGCCGGAAGACCGCGGCGTCAAGTACGATCTGGCCGGTGCAAAGCTGGTCCTGCTGACCCAGGAGGACCCCTTCCCCACCTACGGCGCCGTGCATTTCCAGCTGGAGGTGCCGTCGCTGGAGGACATCTTCCGCCGCGCCCGGGCCGCCGGCGCCGTGACGCAGGAACCCTTTTTCCGCCCCTACGGCTGGCACATGTTCCGCATGAAGGACCCCGCCGGCAACCACATCAACATCTACACCGTGCCGCAGTCCACCCCCTGACTGCGCGCAGAAACCCCTCGGGACCCTTTGAGGTCCCGAGGGGTTTTACAATATATGTCAGACTTACAGCATCCCTGCCGCCTGCATGGCCTGGGTCAGGTCGGCAATGATGTCCTCGGCGTCCTCCAGACCGATGCTGAACCGGAAGAAGCCCTCCTGATAGACGGCGGGGTAGTGGGGCAGCTTGTCGCTGTTCCGGTCGTAGTAGACGATCAGGGTCTCAATATCGCCCAGCGACACGGCGTGAGTCACCAGCTTCAGCGCGTCCAGAAACTTCTCGTGCTGCTTCTCGTCGCCCTTCAGGTCGAAGGAGATCATACCGGAGTACTCCCCGTGCATCAGCTTCTCCGCCCGCTCATGCTGGGGATGGCTCTTCAGGCCGGGATACCACACGAAGCGGGTAGCGGGGCAGGACTCCAGAAACTCCGCTACCTTCATGGCCACGGCGCTGTGCTGCTTCATCCGCAGCGGCACGGTGGAAAGGCCGCGGGCGACCAGCCATGCGTTGAAGGGGCTGAGGATGCCGCCGTAGTTCACCATGGCCAGCTCCTTGATCTGGTCGATGAGCGCCGTGCGGCCCAGCACACAGCCGCCCAGCGAGTCACCGTGGCCGTTGATGTACTTGGTCATGCTGTGGATCTCCAGATCCGCGCCGTGGCTCAGGGGCCGGATGCAGATGGGGCCGGCAAAGGTAGCGTCCACGCTCAGCAGCGCGCCGGCCTTGTGTGCGATGTCCGCGATGGCGTCGATATCGCTGATGCCGGTGGTGGGATTGCCCGGTGTCTCCACATGGATGAGCTTGGTGTTGGGACGGACAGCGGCGCGGACAGCCTCCGTGTCGGTGGTATCCAGCAGTGTCACCTCCACGCCGTACTTCTTGGGCAGATACTCCCGAAACAGCAGGTTCGTGGCGCTGTAACACACCTCGGAGACGATGGCGTGGTCGCCGGAGTTCAGCGTGGTGGTAAACACGGCGGCCAGCGCCGCCACGCCGCTGGCGAACACCGCGCCGTCCTCCGCGCCGGTCAGGGCGCACAGCTTGTCCTGCAGCACCATCTGGTTGGGATTGCGGTTACGCTGATAAATGTTGCTGTGGATGCCGCTCCAGTCCACCGGCGTACCGTCGGTGGGGATGCGGTAGTTGGAGGTCATATAGATAGGCTCGTTAATGGCGCCGAAGCAGTCGTCCTTCCGTCCGCCGCCGTGTACGGCGGTGGTGTTGATGTGCAGCTTTCCTTCCATGGTGATGCACTCCTCTCGATCATCATACGGCGGCGCCGTCCGCACCGCTCTTGTTGTCTGCATTGTAGCGCAGGAGGATAGTTTTGTAAAACGAATGGTTTCTATTATATTTATTAAAAAATATCATTGATTTTCCCGCGATCTATGGTACGATGAAGGAAAGGAGGGCGTTCACCATGGAGATACGCAACCTGAATACGTTCCTGCATGCGGCGTCGCTGCAAAATATCACCAGAGCCGCGGCGGAGCTGGGCTACTCCCAGTCGGCGGTCAGCGTCCAGATACGCCAGTTGGAGCAGGAATTGGGGATGCCGCTGTTTGACCGTATCGGCAAGAACGTATACCTCACGGATTTCGGCCGCTCTCTGGTGCCCTACGCCCGCAGCGCCGTGGCAGCCGTGGCGGCGGTGGAGAACTTCGGCAAATCCGACGCCGTGCTGGGCGGTGCCATCCGCGTCGGCATCACGGACTCCCTGTTCGAGCTGCTGATGAAGCCCCTGCTGCCCGCCTACCACGCCCGCTTCCCCAAGGTACGGGTGGAGCTGCTGGTGGATACCACTGTGAACCTCACCCAGCTCCTGCAGCAGGGCTCCATCGACGCCATGTGCGTCATCGACGACCCGCTGCCGCCCGCCCAGTGGCACATCCGGCAGCAGACGGAGGTGCCCATCGTGCTGGCGGCCAGCCCGTCCCACCCGCTGGTCAGACGCAGCGAAGTACCCCTGCGGGAGCTTTCCGGCAGCGAGCTGATCATGATGGAGCAGAACGCCCCCTACAACCGGCGCTTTGAGACCCTGCTGGCCCAGCATCAGGTGGAATGCGAGCCGTTTCTGCGCCTGCCCAGCGCCAGCGCCGCCCGGGATCTGCTGCTGGGCGGTTCGTATCTCTCCCTGCTGCCGTGGTACACCGTCCGCGCCGACGTGGAGGCCGGACGGCTGAAGCTGCTGTCCGTCACGGGCTGGGATATTACCCAGTCGGTGCAGATGGTGCTGCACCGCAGCAAGGTGCTGACGCCCCAGATCGAGGGCTTTCTGTCGGAGCTGAGCCGCGCGCTGGCGGACGCCCTGACGCAGCCTGCCCCGTGACCTGCCTGTAAGACCCCTCGGAACCTTAAAGAGTTCCGAGGGGTTTTGTGAAATTGAGGGTTTACGCAGCTTCGTCCTTGCTCTGGGCCGCTCCCGCGCCATTCTTCCGCCTGACCGCCAGCGCCGTGACTGCCAGCACCGTCAGCACCACCGCCGCAGTGATGCGCGGCACGTACAGGAAGGGCAGGGTGGCGGCAAACTTATCCCACAGCGCCTGATAGCTTTTGAAGTAGGAGGGGAAAACGGTGGCGGCAAACGCCTGCATGGGCGGCAGCGTCACGATCCAGCGGACGATCTCCACCGCCAGCGAGATCAGCCACAGGATGCCCGTGACCTGCAAGTAGGGCCGGTTCAGCAGACAGCCCTGCCCGCTCCACCGCACCGCCGCGGCCCGCAGCAGGCCGTAGACCGCCGGCAGCAGCACCAGCAGCATATCCCACCGCAGCATATACGCCAGATAGTAGATGACGCTGTAACCATTTGCATAGTCCTCCGTCAGCGCCGTGGCCAGCCGCAGCGCCCACTGGAAATAGCACAGGACATACCACATCAGCCCCACGGCCCAGGGCAGCAGCAGCACCAGACGGCGGCGGATCTCCTCACCGCCGCACCGGCCCCAGCCGATCCAGATCGCGGCCGCGCCGCCTGCCGCCAGCAGCCACGACCACACGTAGCCCTGGAACACGATGGCCGCCAGCAGGAACAGCGCCGCGGCGGAGAAGCCGATGCGCCAGCGCAGCTCGCCCCGTCGGGCCAGATATTGCTCCACCCGCCCGCCGCCGCTGCCGGGCTGCACAGGCTCACCGGCCAGAATATCGTCGGCGGTGACGCCGTACAGCTCCGCCAGCGCGGGCAGCACGGTGATGTCCGGAAATCCGCCTCCGCTCTCCCATTTGCTGACGGTCTTGTTGGAAACGCCCAGACGGTCGGCGGCGTCCTGCTGGGTCATGCCCGCCGCCTTTCGAAGTGACGCCAGATAGGCGCCGGTCTTTGCAGTGTCCAAGTGGTCACGCTCCTTTCTGTGTGGTCACAGTATGCCGCACCGGCCCTGCGAACGTCTATCCCATCGCTGCGGAAAAGAGTCTGCGGAGCGCAGACATGGCCGTTTTTTGCCGGTCCGCGTACTCTGCTCGGGGTCGTTTCGCCTCCGCGTCCTCTCTGCGGATGGACACATTATACAATTTTCCACTCCGTTTCTCAACGCCGCGTTCTGTCCCGGAACGCCGGGTACCCCCAGAGCCTTCCGGCCCTGGGGGTACTCGTACACACACATGGAAGTTAGCTTATTTATACGCGGTACGTCCAGCCGAAGGGATCGTCCCGCTTGCCCCACTGGATACCCGTCAGCTCGTCGTACAGCTTCTGGGACAGCTCGCCGATGCGGCCGCCGTTGACCACATAGCCCTGCTCCTGATAGTACAGCTCGCCGATGGGGGAGACCACGGCGGCGGTGCCCACGCACCACGCCTCCTCCAGCGTACCGGCCTTGGCGGCGTCGAACAGCTCGTCCACGCTGAGCAGCCGCTCCTCCACCGGCATCCCCCAGCTCTTCAGCAGGGCGATGCAGGACCGGCGGGTAACGCCGTTGAGGATAGAGCCGGTGAGCATGGGCGTCACCACCTTACCGGCGATCTTGAACATGACGTTCATGCCGCCGCCCTCCTCGACGTACTTGCGCTCCACGCCGTCCAGCCACAGCACCTGGGAGAACCCCTTCTCGATGGCGCGGTCACCGGCGCGGTTGGCCGCGCCGTAGTTGCCGCCGCACTTGGCTTCGCCGGTGCCGCCGCGCACCGCGCGGACGTCCTCCGTCTCCACCATGATCTTCACCGGCTCCAGCCCGTTCTTAAAGTAGCTGCCCACGGGGGACAGGATCACCACGAACATGGCCTGATGCACACCGTGCAGCGCCAGATCCGGATCGGTAGAGAACAGGAACGGCCGGATATACAGGCTGGTGCCCGGGGCGGAGGGGACCCAGTCCTGATCCACCTCCACCAGCCTCCGGACAGCCTCCAGCGCATCGTCGGGGTCCAGCTGAGGCAGGCTCAGCCGGTCGCAGGACTTGTTGAGCCGCTCCACATTGTCCCAGGGGCGGAACAGCTGCACGCCGCCGTCGGGACGGCGATAGGCTTTCATGCCCTCAAACACCTCTGTACCGTAGTGCAGCACGCTGGCGGCGGGGGAGAGGCTCAGCGGCCCGTAGGGTACGATTCGGGCATCGTGCCAGCCTGCCTGCTCCGTATAATCCATGACGAACATGTGGTCGGTGAACACCGAGCCGAAGCCCAGCGTGTCCGCCGGCGGCAGCGTCCCGGGATGGGTGGTTTTTGTTACAGTGATATTCATGCTTCTCCCTCCTCAGATTTCCTTCAGATGCTCCATATTGCGGCGGATACCCTCGCAGCACTGGTGGAATGTGGCCTTTTCCTCCGGGGTCAGGGGCAGCTCCACCACCTGCTCCACGCCGTTGGCGCCGATGACGCAGGGCACACCGGCAAACAGGCCGCTCTCGCCATACTCGCCGCACAGCTCCATGCTGGCGGGCATGATGGCCTTCTCATCGTGGAGCACGATGTGAGCCATACGCGCAGCGGTGGTGGCGATGCCGTACTCGGTACACTGCTTGCCCATGTAAGTCACCCAGCCGCCGCCGATGGACTCCTTCTGCAGGGCGGCGCGGTCGAAGCGGAAGCGCTCGTCGGTTTCGGCCCACTTGTCCAGGGGCATGCCCTTGAAGCTGACGCAGGACCAGGGCGCGAACTGCTGGCTGCCGTGCTCACCCAGCATGTAGCAGGTGATGGACTTGTGGTCGATGCCGGTCTGCCGCGCCAGTGCGCTCAGCAGGCGGGAGGTGTCCAGACCGGTGCCGGTGCCGAACACGCGGCCCCGGGGCAGACCCACGCCCAGCGCCAGCTCGCGGGTCACGATGTCGCAGGGGTTGGTGATGTTGATAAGCACGCCGTCAAAGCCGCTCTCCTTGATCTTGTGGGCATAGCTCCGCACGGCGGGAATGGTGAAATCCATCTCCGTCAGACGGTCATGGGTCTCCAGCAGCTCGATCTTGCCCACGCTGTTGACGATGACATCGCACTCGCCCAGATCGGCGAAGTCACCGGCCCGCACCGTGACGCGGTGGGGCAGGTAGGCCGCGGCGTCTCGCAGATCCTGCACCTCGCTGGCCAGCTTCTGCTCCTTCTGGTCCACCAGGATCAGCTCGTCGGCGATGCCCTGCACCGCCAGGGCGTAGGCCACATGCGCGCCCACGTGGCCCAGGCCGATCACACCCACAATACGTTTTTTCGTCATTTAAAAACACTCCTTTGCATTTATTTTCCGTTACATGCCAAAATGGGGGAACAATACACAGGTATACAGCATGGTCAGCACCATGTAGATCACCAGAATGATGGCGAAGGCGGGCAGCGTCCGCTTCATGACCAGGTTCTCGTTGCCGATCTGATCCACCGTAGCGCTGGCGGCCACCGTGTTGTTGGGGCAGATCAGATTGCCCAGAGAGGCGCCGGCGTTCTGCCCGGCGAACACGGTGATGGGGTTCATCCCCAGCGCCTGAGCCGCCTGGATATGCATGTCGGCAAACATGATGTTGGAGCCCAGCCCCGTACCGGTGATGAAGGAACCGCTGGCGCCGATGACCACGGCGGCGGCGGGGTAGAAGCGTCCCACCACGGCGGCCACGTCGGAGGCCAGCAGATTCATCATGCCCGTGTTGGAGGACTGCATAATGTAGGATACCACCAGAAGACTGCCCATCGTCACCAGCACCGGCATCACGTGGCTCACGGTCTTTTTGCAGATCTCGCCATACTGTTTGAAGCCGGTTTTCAGCGTCATTGCGCCCAGAAAGCCGCAGATAAGGATGACCACGTCCACCCACACGATGTAGCCGAAGGTACACATGACGGCAAAGCCGTTGGGCACCAGGGCCGGCACGCCGTAACGCACGGCGGGCAGCAGTACCAGCATATACGCGTAGGGGGACAGGGCGCGGAACGCACCGTACTTCTTCTCCTCGCGGTCGACGTGGTAGCGGTACTCCTCCGGTGTCTTGACGCCCACGGTCTTCACGTAGGCCACGCTCAGCAGGATGGACAGCACACCGGTGCCCATGGAGGTGACCTCCGCGCCCACGAAGTTGGACAGTGCGAACATCACCGCGCCGGTGGTCACGCCGGCAAAGGTCAGATAGGGCACGATGCCCTTGAAGCCTTTGCGGCCGAAGGTCATAGCCACCATAATGAAGGGGATGACCAGCACGCCGAACATGTGGATGCGTCCCACCATGGCGGAGTTCAGCGCCACGGTGCTCAGCCCCGCGTCAGTCAGGGCCGCGCCGCCGTTGATGGTGGTCAGGCCCGCGCCGCCCCAGGAGCACGGCGTGGCGTCGCCCAGCAGGGCCAGAGCGATGGACGTGATGGGGTCGAAGCCCAGCGCCACCAGGAACGGGGCCGCGATAGCCGCCGGTGCGCCTGCACCGGCCGCGCCCTCCAGAAAGACGGGCAGCATCATACCGATGATGACCACCTGCACGCGGCGGTCGTCGCTGATGCGGGCGATGGTACCCTTGACCTCGTCAATCGCGCCGGTGGCCCGCAGCAGGTTCAGGATCACGAAGGCGCCGAACACCATCAGCACGATCTTCAGTCCCTCCTTGATGCCCTTCCACAGCAGGGCGTCATACACGGCCACGTTCTCCTTGAACGTCGCGCCGGTCACGTTGAAGTATGTAAAGGCCAGCACCAGCGTCCAGATCAGTGCCACAGGGGCGACGCGCCTGGCGGACTGGCGAAATCCCAGAATACCCACCAACACAACAATGATCGGACTCAGTGCCATCACAAAATTCAGGAAACCCATGGTTGCTTTCTCACTTTCTATGCATAAATGTAACGATCAGCGGTCAGGTCACACACGGCCTGCCTGCCGATAGGGGCCGCGCCGCCCCTGCGCTGGCCGGACGCAGGAGGTCGCGTTTATCAAAAAAAGAGGCTCCGCCGGACGGCGGAGCCTCTCGTCTCATCTGTCTGTCGTTGGCCTTTCAGAAAAGGCGGCAGATAGGGGAGCGATGCACCGCAGTCCGCTTACCGGTAATCAGGTCCAGCAGCAGAACAAAAATGGACGCCAGCAGAGCGGCGTCCAGAATAATGGTCATGCAGTTGTTCATCGCAGCGCAGGCGAAAGCGGCACAGGTGTCCTGTGCAGATGCGGCGGTATTCACGGTCATGGCAGTCGTCATCGCCGCACACTTCCTTTCCTTTAACGTTGAAGGGAGCATAGCATAAATGCATGCGCCGTGCAAGAGGAAAATTTATTATCGCAAGAAGGATCATTCAAATATACAGAAATTTCCCGTCTGTGCCCTGTATGGTTTGGTGAAATCTCCCGTCCGCAAAAAAGAGACGGGCGCGGCGCGCCCGTCTCTTTTTTTCTTGCGTATCGGACTGCCTTACAGGATGTGGTACTCCTTCAGCAGCTTCTCCAGATCGGTGCCCTGGATCTTGCTGAGTGCCTTCTTCAGCGCGAGCTTTTCGATGAAGCTGAACTCCATGTCGGTGGGGGACTTGCCGTCCCGCAGCTTCACCGCAGCATCCAGCAGGTCGCGGACATCGTACACGCTGCCCCAGACCTCGGGAACGCCGCGATCCACATTCAGCAGGGTGTATACGGCCTCCATGCCGGTGCGCATGGAATACTCGGTGGTGAAGATGGTGTCGCGGGGCGTCTCGGCAAACTGGCCCAGGAAGGCGAAGTTCACGCTGCCGTCGGGCACGACCTTGGGCCGGTCGCCGTAGGCGCGGGGCATGAAGAACGCGTCGATATACGGCATCATCACAGGCACGGTGTTGGCGCTGTGCTCGGCCAGATCCTCGATCTGCTCCTCGGGCACGCCCAAGTGGTACAGCCACTCCATGCAGATCTCCTTGCCGGTGCAGTCCCGCATGGGCTTCTTCACAAAGTCGCCGGGCTTGTCGGTGAACAGGGAATACACCCACACCAGGCAATGATCCTTGGGCTGGTCACGGAACTGGGGCTGGCGGTTGATGGTCCAGCTCATCAGCCAGCTGGAGTCCTTGACGGTGACGATGCCGCCGGTGACTACCTTGCCGCTGAACGGGTCGCGCTTGCAGATGCCGGTGATATAGGGGATGATGCGCTGATCCAGAGTCTCCACGGTGGCGCTCATCCAGTTGGTCTGCTCAGGGTCGTAGCAGAACTTGTCGGGATGGCCGAAATCGGGGTCCTGCGCGGCGATCTTACGCCACATGTCCCAGCCGCCGCCCTCCTTGATCTCGGTGTTGTAGGGGGCGGGCTTGTCCTGGCTGCCCATGGAGGAGTTCTCCACGCAGCCGCCGTTGGTGATGAACACCAGATCGTTCTCCGTCAGGTCGATGCCGCCCTTTTCTCCGTTCTCGATGATGTCGATGCGCTTGGCCAGCTTGTGCTTGGGGTCGGAGCAGTCGAACTCCACATTGGTCACCTGCACGCCGAAGTGGATCTTCACGCCGAAGCCCTCCAGATACTTCACCATGGGCAGTATCATGGACTCATACTGGTTGTACTTGGTGAAGCGCAGAGCCGTGAAGTCGGGCAGACCGCCGATGTGGTGGATATACCGCTGGATATACAGCTTCATCTCCAGGGCGCTGTGCCAGTTCTCGAAGGCGAACATGGTCCGCCAGTACAGCCAGAAGTTGGAGTTGAACACCTCATCGTCGAAGAAATCGGTGATGCGCTTGTCCTGCAGATCCTCATTGGGGGTGAAGAACAGCTTCATGATCTCCATGGCGCCCTTGTCGGAGATGTTGAACTTGCCATCGGTGTGGGCGTCCTGGCCGCGGTTCTCGGTGGCGCGGCACATTGAGTAGTTGGGATCGGCCTTGTTCAGCCAATAGTACTCGTCCAGCACACTGACGCCCTCGGTCTCGATAGAGGGGATGGAGCGGAACAGATCCCACATGACCTCGAAATGGTTGTCCATCTCGCGGCCGCCGCGCATGACGTAGCCGATGTTCTCGAACCTCCAGCCGTCGCAGGCACCGCCGGCGGTGGAGCCCTTTTCCAGAATGTGGACGTTCTCGCCCTTCATCTGGCCGTCGCGCACCAGATAGCAGGCTGCGGTCAGGGCTGCCAGGCCGCTGCCCACGATATAGGCGGACTTGTTGTCCACGCCCTCGGGCTTTTTGGGACGGGCAAACGCTTCATAGTTACCACTGGAATAATACATAACGGATACCTCCTAAGCTCATGCTTTATGTTTTCCTTTGTTGGCCAAAGCATACCGCTCCCGCAAAATTTCCGCAAGCAACAGGAGGCGCCCTGTGATCAAAATTCGACCACAGGGCGCCTCAGTGTTTAATTTTTGGGCATTTCTCCGTCCGTGTCCAAAAACGCTTATTCCGTGCTCTCGATGGTGCCGCCGCCCAGCACCTCGTCCCCGTTGTACAGCACCACGGCCTGCCCTGCGGTGACGGCCCGCTGGGGCTGATCAAACACCACCCGTATGGCGCGGCCCTCCAGCGGGTACACGGTGCAGGGCGCGTCCACCTGCTGGCTGTATCGTGCCTTGGCGGTGCAGCGTACCGGTGCCTCCGGCGGCGCACCGGCGATCCAGTTGACACGCGAGGCTGTCAGGGTGTCGGTGAACAGGTCCTCGTTGTCCCCCAGCAGAATGGTGTTGTCCGCGGCGTTTTTCCGCACTACGTAGACGTGCTTTCCGGCGGAGACGCCCAATCCCTTCCGCTGGCCGCTGGTATAGCAGGGAAGGCCCCTGTGGCGGCCCAGCACATGGCCGTCCTTGTCCACAAAATCCCCGGGGATCAGGGGGGCGCCGTGCCGGCGCAGAAAGCGGACGTAGTCTCCATCGGGGATGAAGCAGATATCCTGACTGTCGGACTTGTCCGCCACGGTCAGCCCCGCCTCCCGTGCCTCCTGCCGGATGGTATCCTTGTCGAACTCCCCCACCGGCAGCAGCAGGTGGGCCAGCTGGAACTGAGTGAGCTGATAGAGCACATAGCTCTGATCCTTCTTTCGGTCGCGGCCCCGCAGCAGACGCCAGCGGCCCGCCTCCTCGTCGTATGAGATGCGGGCGTAGTGGCCCGTGGCCAGATAGTCGTAACCCATCTCCAGGGCCCGATCCAGCAGCGCCCCGAATTTCAGCTCCCGATTGCAGTCGATACAGGGGTTGGGCGTCCGGCCCGCGCAGTACTCGTCTATGAATTTCTGCATGACACAGCTGGAAAAACGTTCCGTTTCATCCAGTAAATGGAATTCCATCCCCAGCCGCTCCGCCACGCGGCGGGCGTCCTCGGCGTTCCGGGCGGACAGGCGGTCCACCTCCGGGTCCCTGTAAAGACGGAGCATCGCGCCGCCGCAGACGTAGCCATGCTCCCGCAAAAGCGCGGCGGCGGTGGAGCTGTCCACCCCGCCGGACATGGCAATCAGTACGCGTTTGGAATTCTTCTTCATCATGAACTTCGCTCCTACGAAAAAAACGGGTATAAACAGGCAATATCTGTCAATGATAGTAATGCGGGAAAACGCCTCCCTCGCGGATCGCCGGAGAGGCCGGTATATGCGGATGTCAGCTCCGCCGCAGGAGTATGTCCCCGTTAGGCGGGCAGATGCTCTCAGTCGTCGGAGTGCTTCTGCAGAAACGCCTGATAGGGCAGCGCATCCGCCAGCCCCACCAGCGCCGGCTGAAAGCCGCCCGCATAGTCGAACTGCACGTCCTCCACGGTGTCTGCCGCTATCTCGTCCGGCAGCGCCAGTGTCACAGACGTGCCCTGATCAGGCCGGCTGTCCAGCACCATGCGGCCGCCGTGGCCCTCGGCGATGCGGCGGCACAGCGGCAGTCCCAGCCCCAGTCCGCAGGGCAGCGCCGCCAGCCGCTCCGGATGGAGGTAGCCGTCAAACACCGTCTCCATCCGCTCCACGGGGATGCCGCCGCCGGTGTCCGTCACCGTCAGCAGCACCTGCTTCCGTTCAAACCGCAGGGACACCGTGACGCGGCCGCCTGTCGGTGTGAACTTCAGCGCGTTGGACAGCAGGTTCCACACCGCCTGCTCCAGCCGGTCCCGATGGATGGCCGCGGTGTGGTGCGCTGCGGCGCACTGGAACGTCAGGGTCGTGCCCCGCAGCAAAAACAAGGGCTCCGCCTGATGGCACAGGCCCGCCAGCCATTCTACCACGTCCGCATTTTCCTTGTAAAAAGGTTCGTCCGACAGCAGCATGGGCGCGTTTGACAGGTTGTTGGCCATCCGCAGCAGGGCATAATACCCCCGATTCAGCATGGCCGCGTCCCGATCCAGCGCGGCATCCCCGTCCCGCCGGTCGGGCGGAGCCAGACGGCTCACCGCCATGTGCATGCCGCCCAGCGCCGTGCGCATCTGAGCCGCCACGTGGAGCAGCACCTCATTGAGCAGCTGTTCCCGCTGATGAGGGGCCGGCGATGGCGGTTGGATGTCCGGTGGTTGGATGTCCGGCGGCTGGATATCTGCCGGCAGCGGCTTCTGTTCCTCGTTCATGTGCCACTTCCTTTCCTGCGTCGTTGTGAGACCGGCATGCCTGCCGGCACGGTAGTCTCCTTCACGCGCCTGTGAAGGCGCGGCACTACACTACTATATAATGTGGCCCGATGGCCGCCGCCATACACGGCAGTTACCGGTTGGTTATCCACACTATACCAAACGGTAACTGCAAAAACAAGTTTTTTGTCCTTTTTTGCTGAATCGGAAAAAATTTTAAAAAAGGGGTTGCATTTCTGAAAATATCGCATATAATACAAACATACCATACATTTGATATATTCCATCAGAGAGGAAGTCTTATTTTATGAGCATTAAAGTCGGTATCAATGGCTTCGGCCGCATTGGCCGTATGGTCATGCGCTGCTGCATGAACCACCCCGAGATCGAGATCGTGGGTATCAATGATCTTTGCCCCGCTGATTATCTGGCCTATATGCTGAAATATGATACGATGCACGGCAAGTTCGAGGGCGAGATCGGCAGCGCCGAGAACGCCATCATCGTCAATGGCCGCTCCATCCCCGTGTTTGCAGAGCGCGACCCCGCCAACCTGCCCTGGGCCAAGGTGGGCGCCGAGTACGTCATCGAGTCCACCGGCCTGTTCCTGACCAAGGAGAAGGCCGCAGGCCACATCGCCGCCGGCGCCAAGCACGTGGTGATGTCCGCCCCCTCCAAGGACGACACCCCCATGTTCGTCATGGGCGTCAACCAGGACACCTACACCTCCGACATGCAGTTCGTCTCCAACGCCAGCTGCACCACCAACTGCCTGGCCCCCATCGCCAAGGTGCTGCACGATAACTTCGGTATCGCCGACGGTCTGATGACCACCGTACACTCCACCACCGCCACTCAGAAGACCGTGGACGGTGTGTCTCTGAAGGATTGGCGCGGCGGCCGCGCCGCCTCCGGCAACATCATCCCCAGCTCCACCGGCGCTGCCAAGGCCGTGGGCAAGGTCATCCCCAGCCTGAACGGCAAGCTGACCGGCATGTCCATGCGCGTACCTACTCTGGACGTGTCCGTGGTGGATCTGACTGTGAACCTGAGCAAGCCCGCTACCTACGACGAGATCTGCGCTGCCATGAAGAAGGCCAGCGAGAACGAGCTGAAGGGTATCCTGGACTACACTGACGAGGCTGTCGTGTCCTCCGACTTCCTGGGCAACACCCACACCTCCATTTTCGACGCCAAGGCCGGTATCGCCCTGACCGACACCTTCGTGAAGGTGGTCAGCTGGTACGACAATGAGATCGGCTACTCCGACAAGATCCTGTGCCTCATCGAGCACATGTACAGCGTCGATCACAAGTAAAACGCCAATATCCTTTCAAAAAGGTTTTCCTTCTTTTTTGTTCCGGAAACAGCGCCGTCCCACCGGGACGGCGCTGTTTCTATTCTTTTGGTGAAACTTACGGCGGCGATACCGGTGATTTCCCGCAAAAACGGGAATCCCACGATATTTATCAGAAATATGCCTATCTTTCCGCGGATTTGTATGGTACAATAGGTACAACTCAGAGGAGAGGGAAAGGAACCCCTTACAATGGAACAGAATCCGATCTTGAACGCCAAGCTGTCCATGGACAGCGATATTCCCCTGTATGCCCAGCTGGTGGGCATCATCAAACGCAATATCTCCACCGGTGCGCTGGCCGTGGGCGATCTGCTGCCCAGCGAGGCGGAGCTGTGCCGCTGGATGAACATCAGCCGCAACACCGTGCGGCAGGCCATCGGCGAGCTGGAGGACGAGGGACTGGTGGTCCGCAAGCGCGGCCGCGGCACCTTCGTGGCCGACCCCGCCACCAACCGCCGGGGCGTGCGGTACTCCTTCACCACCGAGGTGTCCTCGCTGGGCAAGGTGCCGTCCTCTACGCTGATCGACTTCGATGTGATCGTGCCCAATCAGGCCGTGTGCGAGAAGATGGAGCTGCGGGAGGGCACGCCGGCGTACTGTTTCACCCGCGTGCGCAACGTGGACGGCGAGCCGCTGATCCTGGAGACCAGCTACTATCCCCAGTACATCTATCCCCATCTGACACGGGACATGCTGCAGACCCACAGCTTTTACAGCCTCCTGTACCATGTGGGCATCGTGCCCTTCGCCGCCGACGAGAGCTATGAGGCGGTGGTGCTGGACGCGGAGAAGGCCAAGCTGCTTGGCGTGAACGCGGGAAACTGCGCCTTCTATCACCAGCGGCTCACCCGTACCGAGGACGGGCGCATCTACGAGTACACCAGGAGCTTTATCCGCGGTGACCGCGTGCGGCTGGACGTACATATGCAGAAGAGCGGCATGAACTTTGTGCGTACCATCGATTGAACGACATAAAAAGGAAGCCGTCCCGCGGGACGGCTTCCTTTTTATGTGCTGTTACAGCGCGGCGGCGCCGATGATGCCCGCCTCGTTGCCCAGCTGGGCCGCCTGGATCACCGGCTGGGGACGCTCCGTACCGCCGAAGCAGTTGGCGGCCACGTAGCGGCGGATGGGGGCCAGCAGGCGCTCGCCCTGGCGGCTGATGCCGCCGCCGATGAGCACCATCTCCGGCGACAGGATATTCACCAGATTGGTGATGCCGGCGGCCACATAGTCGTAGTAGCGGTCCAGCACCGCTTTGGCGGCGGCGTCGCCGTCGTCGGCGGCGTCGAACACGTCGCGGCCCGTCAGGGCGGGATAGCGGTTCAGCAGGGAGTCGGGATGGGACGCGGCGGCCTCCTTGCCCTGACGGATCAGGGCGGTGGCGGAGGCATACGCCTCCCAGCAGCCGCTGCGGCCGCAGGTGCAGGGCTGGCCGTCCAGCACCAGCAGGCTGTGGCCTACCTCGCCGCCGGCGCCGCCCAGTCCGGAGACGATCTGGCCGTCCACGATGATGCCGCCGCCCACGCCGGTGCCCAGGGTGATGAGCACCATATTGCGGCAGCCCACGGCGGCACCCGCCACCGTCTCCGCCAGCGCGGCGCAGTTGGCGTCGTTGCTGAGACGGGCGGGCAGGCCGAAGTGCTCCGTCAGCATACGGCACACCGGCACATCGAACCAGCCCAGGTTATAGGCGCAGACCACCACGCCCCGCTGGGGGTCGCAGGTACCCGGGGCGCCCACACCGATGGAGGCGCAGTCCCGGGCCGTCAGGCCCGCCTTGTCCAGTGCCAGCTCCACGGCGCGGCACATGTCCGCCACCACCTGCTCCGCCGGACGGCCGGCTCCGGCGGGGACGCTGGCCTCCGAGATCAGGTGATAGCCGCTGTCCACCACGCCCACGGCGATGTTGGTTCCGCCCAGATCAATGCCGATGCGATACATAAGGATACTCCCTTTCATGTGTGATATCGAAAACGGCGGGGCGGGCTGTCTGCCCGCCCCGCAATGGTGCGTTTGCTCAGAAGTGGGTGACAAAGTCGCTGTTTACCGCCACAGTGCGGCTGATGTTGGAGGAATTGATGCTGGCGAAGATGGTGCGCATCACCGTCAGCGCCTCCCGTCCGGAGACCTCCGGTTCGCGGTCGTGGACCAGTGCGTCCACGAACTCGTCGATGACGCCGGTGCCGTTGTGGGGCACATCAAGGTTGTAGCTGGTGGTGTTGCCCTCCAGATCGCTGACCGTGATGGGGGCAGAAGCCTCGTTGTAGATCAGCATGATGCCCTTGGTGCCGTACAGGCAGGTAGACTGGCACTCGTTGCCGTAGATGGTCCAGCTGGCCGCCATGGTGCCCAGCGCGCCGCCGGACATCCGCAGGATGCACAGAGCGTTGTCGTCCACGCCGATGAGGTTCCCCTCGCTGTCGCGCTTGTTCAGCGTCACCACCTTGGCGGTGGTCTCGATGACCTTCTGGCCCAGCAGGTATTGGATCAGATCCACCTTGTGGATGCCCATATCGGACAGAGCGCCCAGCGCCGCCTTGTTTTTATCGAAGAACCAGGTGCCCTCGTCCACGGACCAGCCCTCGGGGCCGGCGTTGCCCAGCACGGCGCGGAATGTGATGACATCGCCGATGACGCCGCTGTCCAGCAGCTGCTTGGCCCGGCGGTGCACCGGATCGAAGCGCATGTTGTGGCCCACCATCAGGTGACGGCCATTGCGCTCCGCCGCAGCTACCATGGACTCGCACTCCGCCAGCGTCACGGCCATGGGCTTTTCGCACAGGACGTGCTTGCCGGCGTACAGCGCCGCCGTGGAGATCTCCGCGTGGCTGCGGTTTTCCACGCAGATGGACACGGCGTCCACATCGTCGCGGTTCAGCAGGTCAAAGTAGCTGTCGCACACCACGCCGCCATATTGGGCGGCCATCTCCTCGGCGCGGGCCCGATTCTTGTCGTGATAGGCTACCACCTGGGCATTGGGGTTCGCTGCGTACTCGGGCAGATGGCGCACCTGCGCGATCTTGCCGCAGCCGATGATACCAACTCGAATCATACAAAAGCTCCTCCTCTACTGTTCTCGTAAATCATCCTCGTCTAAATTATAACAAATTCAGGGGCAGGTGAAAAGCCTTTTTTCGCAAATTGCAGAAAATTTAACCAAGACGCAGGGCCGTGGTCAGGGCGCAGCCCTTCTGCATGACGTGATCCAGCACCACGCCCCGGGGCAGGGCCAGGCGGCTGAGAGCCAACAGGGGGCCCTTGCCCGTCAGCTTGAACAGGGCCTCCTTGGCGGTCCAGATCTCCCAGAAACGGGCGCAGTCGCCGTCATCGCCCACGCGGATGTAGGCCATCTCCGCCTCGGAGCAGACGCGGCGCATGAATTTCTCGTCCGCAGAGCGGACCACCTCCACATCCACGCCTACCGGCACATCGGCGATGGCGCAGACGGCGTAGGGGCCGGAATGGCTGACGGAAACGTAGACGCCCGCGGCGTCCACGGCGGGCTTGCCCATCTCATCCCAGCACAGGGGGACCTCCCCCTCGCCGCAGCCCAGGCGCTGCGCCAGCAGGCGGCGGGCCAGCAGCTCGCCGGCCACGGTGCGCCTGCGGTCGTCCTCGCCGGCGATGTCGTTGACGCGGCGGCGGCGCTCCTCATCCATCATGCCCACGGTATGGGCCATGGTATCCGTGTCCAGCGTGCGGATGTCGTACCAAAGAAGTTCCATGTTTCCCTCTCCTCCCGATAATTCATTTTTGAGTTGAGTATAACACAACACCGCAGAAGATACCAGTATTTTATGCGCTTGCTTTTACGGAAAGAAAGAGGTACACTGTCACTGTATGGAATTACGGTGTGGATACACATACATCATATATATCATATGGATATAATACGCTTGCTCAGGAGGAGCAGTTATGGTTTCTATTGTAGAAGTGACCACGAAGGCGCAGCTGCGCCGGTTCGTGGATTATCCCAATCAGCTGTACCGCGGCGTGCCGCAGTTCGTGCCCGCCACGTATGGCGATGACCTGTCCGACTGGGACCGTCAGAAAAATCCGGCGTTCTCCTACTGCGACGCGCGGTGCTGGCTGGCGGAACGGGACGGGGAGATCGTGGGGCGCATCGGCGCCATCCGCAGCCGCAAGGCCAATGAAAAGTGGGGCACCAACCGGATGCGGTTCACCCAGGTGGACTTTATCGACGATCCTGAGGTATCCGCTGCGCTGTTCGCCGCCGTGGAGGACTGGGCACGGGAGCTGGGCTGCACCGCGGTGCATGGGCCGCTGGGCTTCACCGACATGGACCGTGAGGGCATGCTGGTGGAGGGCTTCGACCGCCGCAGCTGCTTCTTTACATACTATAATCACCCCTACTACATCGACCACATGGCGGCGCTGGGCTACGTGAAGGACGTGGACTGGATCGAGGAGCTCATCACCGTGCCCACCGACGAGAAAACCATCCAGCGGTGGGAGAAGCTGTCGGACTTCGTGCTCAAGCGCAACCATCTGCACATCGTGGAGCCCAAGAGCCGGCTGGCGTATCTGCCGCTGCTGAAGCCGTTTTTCGACCTGGTGAACGTGGCCTACGCCCCGCTGTACGGCACGGTGGATCTGACGGATGAACAGATCAAAAAGTATGCTTCCAAATTCGCGCCGCTGATCAACCCCCACACCACCTGTTTCGTCATGGATAAGAACGACCGGATGGTCGCCTTCGGCGTAGGCGCACCCAGTCTGGCCACCGCCATGCAGAAGCACAGGGGACGGCTGTTCCCCACCGGCTGGGTGGACGTGCTGAAATCCTTCCGGAAGAACGACACCATAGACCTGCTGCTCATCGCCGTGCATCCGGACTACCAGTCCCGTGGCGTCAACGCCGTCATCCTCAGCAAGGCCATGAAGGGCTGCCTGAAGATGGGCATCAAGCAGGCGGAGACCGGCCCCATGCTGGAGATGAACGACAAGGTGCAGTCCCAGTGGAAGGACTTCCAAACGGAGCAGCACAAGCGCCGCCGGTGCTTCATCAAGGAGCTGATCCCTGCCGCCGCAGAGGCGGAGGCGGAGAATACCCCCGCCGGAGCCGCCGTATAAAGGACAAAAGGGAACGCGCACGATGTGCGCGTTCCCTTTTGTCTTATGACAGGCCGTAGACCTCGGTGAACTTCTTCTCCAGATAGGCCACGTAGCAGGCGGGGTCGAACTTGCCGCAGACCGATTCGAACAGGGCCACGGGGTCCTTCATGCAGCCATGCTTCCAGATCCTGTCCTCCAGCCAGTTGTTGATGGGGGTCAGGTCGCCGGAGCGCACCACGGCGTCCACGTCCAGATCCCTGGACATCTCCTGGAGGTACTGGGCGCCGTAGGCCGAGCCGATGGCGTAGGAGGGGAAGTAGCCGATGTTGCCGTTGGCCCAGTGGGAGTCCTGCAGCACGCCCTGCCGGTCGTCGGGCACATCAATGCCCAGATATTCCTTATAGAGGCGGTTCCATTCGGCGGGCAGATCGTGGGCGGTGAGGGAGCCGTCGAACATGCGCTTTTCCAGCTCGTAGCGCACCATGATGTGCAGGCAATAGGTCAGCTCGTCGGCCTCGGTGCGGATGAGGGAGGGCTCGGACTTGTTGATCATGCGGTAGAAGTCGTCCTCCGTCACATGGTCCAGACGTGGGGCGAAGTGCTCCTTCAGCCACGGATAGATGATGGAGCAGAAGGCGCGGCTTCGGCCGATGATGTTCTCGTAGAAGCGGGACTGGCTCTCGTGGATGCCCATGGAGACGCCGGTACCCAGATTGCTGCGGGCCAGCTCCCTGCCGGTGTGCAGCTCGTACAGGGCGTGGCCGCCCTCGTGGATCACGGAGAACAGGGAGGAGGCCACCATGTCGGCGTGGTAGTGGGTGGTGATGCGCACGTCGTCCCGGGAGAAGTTGATGGTGAAGGGGTGCTCCGTCTCGCCGATGGTACAGTGGTTCCTGTCGATGCCCATGACATTCATGACGAAGTCGGAGAACTCCCGCTGGATGGGGATGGGGAAATCGGCGTGGAGCGGTGCGTCGTCCACCCGGTCGGCGTGGGCGGTGACGCGATGGATCAGGGGCACCAGCTTTTGCCGCAGAGCGGCGAAAAATTCGTCGCAGGCGGCAGTGGTCAGGCCCCGCTCATAGTTGTCCAGCATCGTCTCGTAGGGAGCCTTGTCCGGCTCCCAGTACAGGGCGAAGCGCTTCAGGGTGTCGAACATCTCCTGCAGATACGGCTCGAACAGGGCAAAATCATTGGTCTCTTTGGCGGTCTGCCACACATCGTCAGCCTTGATCGACAGACGCTGATAGGCCACGAACTCCTCCTCCGGGATGCGGCGGGTACGGTCGTAGCTGCGCCAGTACTCCTCCACCTTGCGGCGGGTGACGGCGTCCAGCTCCTCCCGCGCAGCCATCAGGGTCTCCAGCATCTCCACCGTCTCCGGTGCAGTGGTGAGCTGATAGTCGATACGGCTCAGCTCCGCCGATGTGTCGCCCCGGACGGCGGCAGCGCCCTTGGGCGCCACGGTGACGCCGTCGTAGTACAAAAGGCCCATGGCGTGGCCCAGTGCAAAGCTGGTCTGTTCATAGGTTTTCAGCTTTTCCAATGCTTCGGTAACAGTCATGCGCATACCTCCTTTTGTCATTTCTCTGATTATACCATCCGCGGCGGAAAGACACAAGCAGGGAAAAAGTATACAGAATCTTAATAGACTGCCGGCGGCAAACATGGTAGAATAGAGAAAATACAGCCAGAAAGGGCGGAGTACACTTGGAACTCAACAAAAAAACCATGCAGCGCATCATGCTGCTCATCACCTTTGCGGTGCTGCTGTTCTGGGGACTTTACAACATCTCGGCAGTAACAAAGGTGCTGGGAAAGCTGCTGGATCTGCTGTCGCCGCTGCTGCTGGGCATCTGCATCGCCTTTGTGCTGAACCTGATGATGGCGGCGCTGGAGCGGCTGTGGGACCGTGCGCTGGCCAAATGGGACAGCCGGTGGAGCCGGAAGCTGAAGCGGCCCGTCTGCCTGACGCTGACCATAGTGCTGTTCATCGGCATCATCTTCGCCATCTTCTTCATCCTTATTCCCCGGCTGGAGGAGGCGGGCTCCACACTGGTGGCCAACATCCCCACCTACGTGGCCCAGATCCAGGCGTGGTGGGAGAACCTCAGCGCCTTCGGGGCGGAGCACGGCGTGACCCTGCCGGAGCTGTCGCTGGACGCGGACAGCGTGAAGAATACCATCACCGGCTTTTTGCAGGAGAAGGGCGACAGCGTGGTGAACACCACGGTGAACATCACCGCCTCCATCGTGGGGGCGCTGGTGAACTTCCTGCTGGCGCTGGTGTTCCTGCCCGATTTGCTGGGCGGAAACAAGGAGAAAAAGAAAACAGATCCCTCCGGGGATGAAAAAGACACATCCCCGAACACATAATTTTTGAAAAAACAGGAGGAAGTCCCCATGAAGAACAAAACGAACCGTACCGTGTCGATCAAGATCGCTGCGTTGATCGCCGCCATCGTGCTGGTCATCGGCTGCACCGCGGGCGGAACCGTCGCCTGGCTGGTCTCCAAGCCCAAACCCATCGTCAACGTGTTCACCGTCGGCAATATCAACGCGGAGCTTGCCGAAACCGCGACGGCATTCAAGATCGTCCCCGGCGTGGACATCGCCAAGGACCCCGTCGCCACCGTCAAGGCCAATAGCGAGAATTGCTACCTCTTCGTGGAGCTGACCGAGGAAAATTGGCCCGCCTTCACCGAGGCGGACAACACCACCCGCAAGGTGAAATACGAGATTGCGGACGGCTGGACCAAGCTGAAGGACGGCGTTTATTACCGCGAGGTCACCAAGAAAGACACGGATCAGCCCTTCGACGTGCTCAAGGGTAATAGGGTGACCGTGAGCAACACCCTGACCAAGGAAAACGCCGACGCCATCGCCGACACCCCCAAGCTGACCGTGGCCGTTTACGCCGTGCAGAAGGAGGGCATGGGTTCTGTCGACAAGGCCTGGGCGGCGGCAAACGCCTGATAATTCGTCTTTATTTTTCGGTGCTTCTGTTTTTTACATAATCTTGAATGGAAAGGAAGTCCCAGCCAGTGAAAAAGAAGCTCCTTGTGCTCAGTCTCTGTGTAGTCCTTGCCGCGATTGCGATCGCCGGCGCGTCCCTGGCGTACTTCACCGATACGAAGTCCGCGACGAATACCTTCACCGTCGGCAATGTCAAGATCGACCTGATCGAGTCCAGATTCCACCGCGAGGGCAACGACAACTCCGGCGACACCTCCATCCCCGACCCCACCCAGACCGCAAGCGGCATGAAGTATGTCACCGACGGCCACAAGGCGTTCACCGATGCTGAAATCAAGGAAGACGCCGCTAAATATAGCGACTACATCGGCAAAAAGGGTCAGAACATGGTTCCCGGCCGCGGCGTTGCCAAGTGCCCCTACGTCGTCAACACCGGCGCGAACGATGCTTACATCCGCATCCGTGTGATGATCCCCTCCGCAGCCAACAATGACTTTGTTGCCGTGAAGGACGGCGGCGTGATCACCAACCAGTGGTGCAGCACCGCCTTTATCAGCGGTGAGTTCATCGATGGCAAGGGCGGCGGCTGGAACAATGCTCCTGCGATTGCTAAGGCCAGTGTTACCAAGGACGGCGTAACCTACGACGTTTACACCTTCACCCGCACCGAGCCTCTGAAGGCCGGCGCTATGACCGAGTGGAACGTCTGGAACTTCATCGGCATCAACAAGGATGCGACCAGCGCCGATATCCAGAAGGCCATCGACGCCGGTGCCATCACCGCAACGGACAATACCATGACCCTGAACGTGCTGGTCGAGGCCGACGCCATCCAGGCGGAAGGCTTTGCCAGTGCCGATGCGGCTTGGGCTGCCTTCAAGTAATAAGTAGAATCAACTGCACATCAGAAACACGGCTTGTGCCCCGCAGGGGGTGCAAGCCATGCGAGAGCACCCGGTGCATTTTCCCGGATGCTCTCGCATGGCTTGCAAAAAACAGGCTCCCTTGAGGAAAGGAGAAACCCTATGAAGCGGAAACTGCTGATCCTGTCGCTGCTGGTGATCCTTGCCGCGCTGACCGCAGCCGGAACCCTGGCCTATTATACCGACAGCGCCCGCACGCACAACGTCATCACCTCCGGAAACGTGGATATTGACCTGCTCGAATGGGCGGATGAGGCGCATACCAAGCCCTTTAAGAATAAGCAAGGCGTGATGCCCGGCACGGAGGTCACCAAGATCGTCGAGGTCAAAAACACCGGCACGGGCGCGGCCTTTGTCCGCCTGCGCGTGGAAACCGAGGTTCACAGCGCCGAGGGGCAGGAGATGGATCCCAAGCACGTCCGCCTGGACTTCAATCAGACCGACTGGATCTATCAGGACGGCTATTATTATTACGCCCGCAGCCTGCAGCCCGGCGAAACCACCGTGCCGCTGCTGACCGCCGTCACCTTTGCCGCCGAAATGGGCAACGAATACCAGAACGCCACGGCCTATGTGAACGTCAAAGCCCATGCCGTCCAGTCCGCCAACAACGGGGACGATCCCCTGAACGCGGAGGGCTGGCCGTCCGATGCGCTGCCGGAACCCACCGCAGTGCCGGAACCCACCGCAGTGCCCACCAATCCGCCGGAACCCACCGCGGTACCCACCGAAGAACCCTGAAGCGAAAGGAGCGAATGAAAAATGAACAAAGGTCATAAGCTGCTTTCTCTTTTGCTGTGCGCCGCCGTGCTGCTGACGCTCATCAGCCCCGCCGCGCTGGCCGAGGGGGAAACCCTCCCGGAGAATGAGGTCGTGCTCAGTAAGACCCCGGCAGCATCCGCTGCGCAGGAGGGAGCAAGCGGGGAAGCCGCAGAAGAAACCCCCGCGCCGCAAGCCACGCCCCGGCCGCAGGAATCCCAGGCGGCGGGTGAATCGCCGGAAACCACCCCGGCGGAATCCCCCGCGGAAAGCCCGAAAGAGTCCCCTGCGGAATCTCCCAAAGAGTCCCCCGCGGAAAGCCCGAAAGAGTCCCCCGCGCAGACCCCTGCGGGGGAATTCACCATTTCCTATGATTACAACGGCGGCGCGGCGGGCGCGCTGCTCATGCTGAACGCCGCGCAGGGCGGTGAAAACGCCGCGCAGAACGGTGAAAACGCCGCGCAGGGCGGTGAAAACGCCGCCCCGGCGCCCGCAGTCGAATCCGTCACCGGCAACAGCGGTCAGAAGATTGTGCTGGCGAACGCGCCCATCAAGCCCGACCGCGACTTTGCGGGATGGAAATCCACCCTCACCGGCAAGCAGTATGCCGCGGGCGAAAGCTATGAAATCCAGGGCAACGATACGCTGGTTGCGCAGTGGAACATGCTGAGCGTCCTCGAAATCGACGTACAGCCCGAGGAGGGCAGCGCGCTGCTTGCGTGTGAAAAAACGATCTCCGCCATCAGCGAGGACGAGCAGGCGCTGGT
>ENA-OUOU01000281-OUOU01000281.1-human-gut-metagenome-genome-assembly--contig:-NODE-281-length-34141-cov-5.082057_pt1 | contig 34141 bp, 29 predicted proteins | sample MGYA00237936_ERZ548765 | MGnify/ENA primary metagenome ERZ548765 (study PRJEB26490, sample SAMN05356889) | human gut metagenome | biome: terrestrial biome; feature: human-associated habitat; material...
AAGCATAATCTGCATTAACTGTAATCATTACAATACCCAAAAGAATAGCCACAAATTTCCTCATTCAAATCTCTCCATTCTAATCAGTGTTTGATTTAGTTATAGAATTCATATCATAATCTGACATTGAATTTCACTTATTTGAAACAAGTATTCCAATGCAAATCAGAAAGAATGAACTTAAATATTGAATACTAAACACATTTTCTCCAAGTATCAGTGCACCAAAAATACAAGCAAACATCGGCTCAGCAAATTTGATAATGAAAAGCTTTGAAAGCTCTCCTTTTTTTACAATAGAATACCATATGCAATAGCTGAATATCGAAGCTAAACATATATAAACAATAATTAATGTCGACTTATCAAAAACCAATTTCATATTTCCGCCAAGCAGAGTGCCGACAGTAAGTAATACTATACCACCAAAAAGCTGTGATACTCCGGTTGATGTGACAGGGTTTACTGTTTTAAAAACCCTTTTACTTATTATATTTGAAACCACCGTGCAAAAGGATGCAGCTATAATAAGAATGTCTCCCCAGCCAAATCCTATGCCGTCTGAGCCGGAATTAATAACAACTATTCCGGAAAAACCCAGGACTGCTCCCAAGAGCTTTTTAACATTTGGCTTATCATCTTTGAAAAACAAAAAAGAGAAACAAACATAGAATAATACTCCAACCTGCTTTAAGATAGCAGTTTTTGAGCTTGCTACAAATTGCATGGCGGTGTAAGTAAAGCCGTAATGCAAAACTATTGCAACTACACCCGACAGTAAAATCGGTACTATTGCCGGTTTTACAGGAATATATGAGTGTCGGTCTTTTATAAAACTGTATAAGCAAACAACTATACCGCAGATTGTAAATCTCACGCCGGCAAACAACAATATATCTGCCGTCGACTCAATGGAATATGCACTGTATCCAAGCTTGACCATAGGGAACAGGCTTCCCCATAAGAGCATTACCAAAAGCGCCCAAAACACACTTTTACCCTTATTCATTACACACCCTCAAAACCACTTTTCCTATGTTTTCGCCTCTTTCCAAAATATTCTGCGCCTCATTCGCCTGTTCAAACGGCAGAATTTTATACACAGAAGGCTGAATTTCTCCATTTTCCAACTTAGGCCATACCTTTTCAACAAGTTCGGTCAAAAGCTTAGCTTTATATTCGGAGCTTCTCTTTCGAAGCATACTTCCAACAAGGTGAAGTCCTTTGGTAAGCAGTGGTCTCAACAGCACTTTGCTCTCGGTTCCGGCAAGGGTGGAGATAACTATCCAATAACCGCCCTCTGCCATATAAGGCAGACTTTTACCGAGTGTTTCCCCGCACAAGCAATCCATCGAAACATTGACCGGATTACCGTTCTCTTCCTCGCATTGGAGAACACTCGACACATCTTCGCGCGTGGAATTTATTATAACATCAGCACCAAGAGGTTTGATTTTTTCTGCAATATCGTCAGAAAGCACAGAAGTAATCACCCTTGCGCCAAAAGCCTTGGCCATGGGAATGGCAACACTGGCAAGTCCACTTGCTCCTGCAGGAATAAAGGCAGTTTGTCCCTTTTGCAGTTTTCCTTCAAAAAACAAATTCAAATACGAGGTGGCATATGCTTCAGGAAGAGCCGAGGCTTCTTCAAAACTCAGATTTTTCGGCATGGGCATCACCATACCCACAGGAGCACATACATATTCGGCATAACCGCCTCCTCCAAGAAGAGCACAAACCTTATCGCCAATTTTAAAATTTGCACCATCTATAGCCTCATTACTCATCCCTGCAATTACACCCGCAACTTCAAGACCGGGCCATTGGGGCCAGCCCTTTGGTGACGGATAGGTTCCTTTTCTTTGGAGAAGATCTGCCCTGTTTATGCCTATGGCATGTACTTTTATGAGCACCTCGCCGCTTTTTGGCGACGGCATCTCCACTTCAGACATTACAAGTTTTTCATTTTTAACAAGCATCACTTTCATACAAACACCTCTTTTTGTCAATATCGATACACTATCTGACCATTAACCACTGTCAACATACATCTGCAGCCTTTTTTGTCATATATCCTGTTTTCGTTTTTATCTGAGATTTTGGCAACAATATCTTTTTCGGTTAAGATATCTGCTCGAATGAAGGTTTCCCCATTCCATAAACTACCGTTTTTTATTAATATTTTCATATTTCTAAAGACCTAAAAGTTTATTTTGTTCCCCAACATCTGCCACCATCTATTACATAATTATGTCCGGTAATAAAACTTGCTTTTTCTGAGCATAAATACATAATGAGATCTGCAACTTCTTTTGGTTGAGCTGCACGGCCAAGATATGTTGGCAAAGCGCTCATTTCCGGTCTTGAAAGAACAGGTCCGGGTGATACACAGTTACAATTTACTCCATATGGTCCCAAGTACATTCCAAGAGATTTTGTAAGTCCTATAATGCCACTTTTTTCGGTAGCATAATCAATAGCGTGTTCACTTCCCACGCATCCCGCAACCGAACCAAGATTGATAATTTTCCCAAATTTTCTATCCATCATATGCCCTACAATTGCACGGCAACAATACATCGTTCCTCTCAGATTTACATCCAACCCCCAATCAAGGGTTTCTATGTCGTATTCCCTGAATTTAACATCTTTATTGCGTATCCTTCCGGCATATCCACCGGCTACATTTATCCAGTAATCTATGTGACCAAACCTGTCAATAACAGATTTTACTACTTCTTCTATTTCAGAATATTTTCTTACATCAAGCTTAATTGCACATGCTTTTCCACCGTTTTGCATAACCACATCAGCCGCCGACTGTGCACCATCCAGGTTGATATCAGCAAAAACGCTTACTGCTCCGTTAGCAGCAAATTCTTCCGCTGTTGCCCTGCCTATTCCCGAAGCAGCACCGGTAACCACTGCAACACGACCCTTCATATCTTCATATGTAATCAACTACAAACACCTCTTCACATTATTTTCTTCATTGCTTCAACTATTGTGCTTACTGTTTTTAAATCAAGTTGTTCTGTGAGACTGCTTTCCTTATATCTGTCTACACAAAATATCATGTGACTGCCAAGCAGCGGATTTATTATTCTTGAAAGACTTCCTGCTTTTCCGCCCGCATGATACGAGACCGGTGTTTTAAGTTCCTTTTTCAGATTATACACTGCTTTAAAGCTTTCAAGCAAATCTTCCTCGGTCTGCGCAATTGTGACGATTTTAATTATATCGGGATTCCTTTTTTCCAAAAACAATGCCAATTCTACTACCTGATCACAATTCATAGGAATACCGGGATGGCACGAAAGCAGAACCTCTGCACCTTTTGAGTGGACTTTTTCAATCAATTCACACTGCTTTGAAATAATGCTGCTATCCGTAACAATTTCTTTTGGATTTCCTTTTGTGAACGAATATTTATCTTCTCCGCAAAATTCAGACTTAGATGGCAGATGATATGTATAACCTTGCATATCAATACCTGCCGCCCCGGCATCGACTGAACGAAGAAAGCTTTCGACACGTTCTTCCTCTGAAAGACCTGCGTTTTCAAAATCAAATAACTGATTGTAATTTAATGCAAGTACAGGAAGACTTGAAGCACTTATTATTTCTCTAAGGGTTTCCGTATCATTTTTTTCAAGGCACGACATATGAAGATCTATCATGCCGGCACCACTATAAATACAATTTTTAATTTCAGCAATTGCTGCCTTTGCTGTTTTTTCACGTACAACTCCTGCTAAAACCGGAGAGCACAAATCCGATAATCTATTTTTCATAACAAAATCCTCTTATTCATATTATACATATACAGATGATCATAGTAAATAGCATATGTGATTAATTTTTATCAGAAATGATTTTAAACTTGTTTTTTCCGAAGTATTATGATATAATTCATTCAAAAGGAAGGTGCATTACGTGGAAATAAAATTTTTATCAAATTTGATTATATCAAAGTTCCGTTCTACATCAACTACATATACACAAAAAAACACAAAAGGCAAGATGCATTGCAGACATTGTTGGGCAATCATCATCAAACACGAAGGAGAAACTAAATATGTTTCAAATAACAAATCCTATATTTCTAATATAAACAATATGGTAATCCTTCCAAAAGGATGTTCATATGAATGGCTCTGCACACAGTCAGGACGTTTTAGTTTTATCGAATTCGATTGCGACATAACATACGAAAATATTTTGCAGTTTCACATAAATAACGGAGATAAATATGTATCGGATTTTAAACAAATAGGATATAAATCAACATTAGGGGATCCACTCAGCAAAATCGAATGTATCAGAGATACCTATTCCATTATCATTGAACTGTTTGAAAGCAACAAACAAGAAAGCATTGCAGATTACAGACGTTTGAAAATACTCCCCGCAATTGAGTATATCGCAAAGAATTTCACCAAGGAAATCCGCAACGATACACTTGCTAAAGAATGCGAACTATCAACCGCACACTTTAGAAAATTATTTAGGGAAACATATGGAATATCGCCTATAGCATATATTCACGGAATAAGAATTAAAAAAGCTAAAGAAATGCTCAAGAGCGATCATGGAAACATTTCTGATATTGCATATTCGTTAGGATATTTAAACGTATATGATTTTTCCAGGGATTTCAAAAAGCACACAGGTGTTTCACCAACAAAATATATAAAACAACTATCCACGAATTGAAATACAAATATTAAAACACCTCACTTAACAATTTACTTTGTTACCGACCACTTGCACACTCTTGGGCGTATGTGACAACACGAACATTTTATTCCGTAATACCATTTTTTAGACAATCTGATATTATACCGTATCCGTCAGCAAGCTTGTATAAAAATACTCAAAGGGGGGTTAAAGTGCTAACCCCCCTTTAAAAACAAATGTTAAAATTATAAAAAATATATGATGAAAAACATTAAAAAAATACCGTAAAAACAAAGAAAAGCCCTTGTTTCAAGGGCTTTTCTTTGTATCAACCTTACGGTCATTTTGTGGCTGCGGAACTAGGATTCGAACCCAGACAAACAGAGTCAGAGTCTGTCGTGCTACCCTTACACAATTCCGCATCAAACAGCAATAACTATTATACTAATTTTTCCATAAAAGTCAAGCTATTTTTCTATTTTATTTTTTTCAGGACCTAAAATAGCATTTCCCAGGACATCCAATCCTATGCACAAACTATTTTTCACTTGAACCGAATCGCTTTGCGTACTATAATAGGGAAAGCAAAAGGATCACATATCACACTTAGGAAAGTAGGATTCACATGAAATACGCCGTAGTATTATGCGATGGCATGGCGGATTACCCCATTTCCGCTTTAAAAGATCAAACGCCCATGTCTGTGGCAAAAAAGCCCTGCATGGATTTCTTATCTTCTAAAGGCCAGGTAGGTCTGGTAAAAACTGTTCCCGATGGTATGAAACCTGGCAGTGATGTGGCAAATCTTTCCGTGATGGGATACGACCCAGCCCAATATTACACCGGGCGTTCTCCCTTAGAAGCCGCTTCTATCGGCATTGATCTTCAGAACACTGACGTCACCCTGCGCTGCAATCTTGTAACCCTTTCTGAGGATCACAGCTATCAGGATAAGATGATGGTCGACTACTGTGCTGACGACATCTCCTCTCAGGAAGCAAAAATTTTAATCGAATATATCCAGGAAAAGCTAGGCAGCGAGATCTTTCATTTTTATCCTGGCGTCAGCTACCGTCATTGCCTGGTGTGGAAAAATGGGCGGCCCAATCCTGGTACTCTTACTCCTCCCCATGACATTACCGGCCGCAAAATTACTCAATATATCCCAAACGGGCCTTATGTCTCAGAGCTTTATAAACTCATGGTGCAAAGCTATAACCTTTTAAAGAGCCATCCTGTCAACCTAGACCGGATCAAGCGAGGAAAACGCCCGGCTAATTCTATCTGGCTTTGGGGCGAAGGCCAACGTCCCCGTCTCGACAGCTTTGAATCAAAATTCCATAAGAAGGGCTCCGTTGTTTCCGCTGTAGACCTCATCAAGGGAATCGGCTTGTGCGCTAAAATGTCCTCAGTAGACGTAGACGGCGCTACCGGCTATATCGATACTAATTTTACTGGAAAAATGGAGGCTGCTCTTCAAGAATTCCGCAAGGGACAGGATTTTGTCTATATCCATGTAGAAGCGCCTGACGAATGCGGCCATCGCGGGGAAATGGAAAACAAGATTAAGGCGATCGAACTGATCGACGAAAAAATATTAACTCCCCTGACAGCGGCTCTCAGGGAAGCAGGTCCTTTCCGAATCATGGTCCTGCCGGATCATCCCACTCCTTTGTCGACCAAAACCCATGCTTCCGATCCGGTTCCCTACCTAATTTACGACAGCGCTCGAGAGCAATGCAGCGGTGTTTCCTGCTTCTGTGAGGAAACCGCAAAGCAAACGGGTAATTATGTTGAAGCAGGCCCGATGTTGATTGAAAAGCTGTTTTCTGCTATCCAGGCTTAAGGAGGTTTTACCCCTATGACACCAGAAGCTATCCAACGAATCAACGAGCTGGCACGCAAAGCCAAGGCCCAGGGCCTTACCCCAGAGGAAGCCCAGGAACAGAAAAGGCTCCGCCAGGAATATTTGGACAGTGTTAGGAAAAACCTGGTCTCCCAATTAGAAAACATGTCAATTTTGGAGCCGGACGGCACGAAAAAGAAGGTTCAAAAGAAGAAAAATTAAATTCTGCTCCGTCTGGATTTACGGTTGTACAAACAGACCTATCCATTCATTAGGGCTATTCTATTGATACCCTTATAATAACCCTTAAAAATCTAATTCCTTCTCTTTATCAGCGTCTTTCTTCCTAATTGCAAATCCATTTTAGGAAATCAGATAAACCTTTTTTGCTTTATTGCCCTGTTATCAACACTTTCCGCCGGATACTGGAATTTTTGTTTTCCTTGCGTGGCCAAAACTGGCTGCACAGGGGAAATAGCAATAAAGCCCTGGAAAGATTAAATCTTTCCAGGGCTTTATGTTATGTATTCTATTTATCAGGCAAGAATTTCTCCGTCTACCGTGCCTTTTAATCCAGCAGCGTTGGATTCGTCGGTATCAATATGCATAGCAGGGGCAAATTTAGGGCTGACTCTCACCACCACATCTCCAAAGGTCAGGCTGCGGCCATCGCTCTCCAGCTTCACACAAACCACCTGCTTATCGTTCAAAGAAAATTTTTCAGCAGCGGCGGGATCCAGATGGATATGACGCTTAGCAGCGATCACGCCTTCCTTCAGTTCTACTTCGCCCGCGGGTCCAACCAGCTTGCAGCCTGGCGTGCCGGCGATATCTCCGGATTCCCTGATGGGAGCCGCGATACCGATCTTTCTGGCGTCAGTCAGAGAGAGCTCTACCTGAGAAGCAGGGCGGACAGGCCCTAAAATGGAAACACCCTTCATTTCTCCTTTGGGCCCAATTACGCTAACTCTTTCCTCACAGGCGAATTGTCCTGGCTGGGAAAGATCCTTTTTATTGGTCAACCGATATCCCTTTCCGAACAGGGTATCCAAGTCCTCTTGGGACAGATGCACGTGACGCGCGGAGGTTTCAACCATAACTTTCATAACTCATACACTCCTGATTGATTCATTTTTGATATTATTATCATACAACCCCACGCCGCAAAATTCAACTAAATCCTTTTAATTTTTTCCCTTTTAAGCGTTTTTATGGTATAATTATTATTACATTATGAGAGGCGGCTCAGTTGTCAAATGCGAAAAACACGTATCCCGCCGCAGGTTCAGCAGCTATTTTACCGAAAACGGCATACAGAGCCGTTTCTACCCGGCAGGTAGTCGCGGCGGCGCATATACGGCGCGGCGGCAGCTTTTCATGCAATCGTATTTTTAAAAGCCTGACTCTAATGGCCTATGCTTCCTATATAGGAAACGGCAAAGCCCAGCCTCCCGTATCAGTTTATCCGCATATAGAGTTTCATGGCGGCCAGCGGCGTAGGCTGGCAGGCCGCGCAAATTAAGCACATCCTGTACTATCTGACCAGACAACGTGGTCTCAAACTCACGCGCCTGCCGCTGTTAAGCAGGCCGAGGGAAAAATTCATCAGAACGGAGAGAAGAAGCTATGTATGAAACTTGGAACAGCTTACAAGAAGCCTGCCTCCAATGTCATAAATGCGGTCTTTGCGAAGGCCGTCACAATGTGGTTTTCGGTATAGGCGTAGAAACCGCCGAGGTCATGTTCATCGGGGAAGGCCCTGGAGAAAATGAGGATTTGCAAGGGGAACCCTTTGTCGGGCGCGGCGGGCAGCTTCTGGACAAAATGCTCGCCGCCGTGGACTTAAGCCGGGAGAAAAACATTTACATTGCCAACATCGTCAAATGCCGTCCTCCGCAAAACCGGGATCCCTTACCGGAGGAGCAGGAGGCCTGTATCGACTGGCTGCGGAACCAGACGGCTTTAATTCGTCCGAAAATTATCGTATGCCTTGGCAGAATCGCCGCCGCGAAAATCATCAAGCCAGACATCAAAATCACTAAGGAGCACGGCGTCTTCTTTGAGAAAAACGGCGTGGTCATGATGGCAACCCTTCATCCGGCCGCTTTGCTTCGGAATCCCTCTCAAAAGCCCGGCGCTTTTGACGACTTTCTAAAGCTTCGGGAAAAAATCCATGAGCTTTGCGATCATACCTATGAGGAAGCGTAAGTCCGACAAACATTAAACCATTCTACAATTACAGGCTCACAGCCTTTTAAGGAATCTGGAGAAGCATTACCGTCTCGGAATTCATCTCATTTTCCCTCCTCGCTTTGTGTTTTCCGCGAAAAACGCCAAAAAGCACAAAGCCTTTATATGCTTAAATCAACCTTACCGCGTTTATGAAAGCCGCCCCTTGGAAAAGGAAATTCCCTTTCCAAGGGGCGGCTTTGTCCAGCAGTCTCGGAACCTGCAAGAGACCGGAAGCCGCAGGAGCAATTGTCCTTCTTTAAGCTTATTCCTGGATTCCCGGGATTTTCGGCAGGCCGTTGAAGCCTCTTTGCAGATCCTCGTCTGTAGGAATATAGTCCGTCATACGTCCCTCCAAATAAGCGGAGTAAGCGGTCATATCGAAATAACCGGTACCAGTCAGGCCGAAAAGGATGGTCTTTTTCTCGCCGGTCTCCTTGCACCTGAGCGCTTCATCCATCGCCGCGCGGATAGCGTGGGCAGATTCCGGCGCCGGGAGGATCGTTTCCTTCTTGGCGAATTCCACCGCCGCCTCAAAGACTCTTGTCTGCTCTACGGAAACCGCCTCCATGTAGCCGTCATGATACAGCTTGGAAAGAATAGGAGACATACCATGATACCTTAAGCCGCCGGCATGATTAGAAGAAGGGATAAAGCCGGAGCCCAGGGTATACATCTTGGCAAGCGGTGTGATCTTTCCGGTATCGCAGAAGTCATAAGCATACTTTCCTCTGGTGAAGGAGGGGCATGAGGCGGGCTCTACGGCTATGATGCGCGGATCCGCCTTTCCCAGCAGCTTATCCTGCATAAAGGGAGCGATCAGGCTGCCCAGGTTAGAGCCGCCGCCGGCGCAGCCAATAACCACATCTGGATATTCCTCCAGCTTTTCCATGGCGATTTTGCTTTCCAGCCCGATAATGGACTGGTGCAGCAGCACCTGGTTCAGCACCGAGCCCAGCACATAACGGTAGCCCTCGGTGGACACCGCCTTTTCCACCGCCTCCGAGATCGCGCACCCCAGGCTGCCGGTGCAGTCCGGGTCCTCCGCCAGAATCTGGCGGCCCACATTAGTGGTATTGCTGGGGCTGGCGATCACGCCGGCGTCAAAGGTCTGCATGACAGCCTTGCGGAATGGCTTCTGCTCATAGGAAACCTTTACCATATATACCGTCAGCGGGATTCCAAAGTAAGAGCAGGCCTCGGAAAGAGCGGTGCCCCACTGGCCGGCTCCGGTTTCGGTGGTCAATCCCTTCATTCCCTGCTTCTTGGCATAATAGGCCTGGGCAATCGCCGAATTCAGCTTATGGCTGCCGGAGGTATTGTTGCCCTCAAATTTATAATAAATCTTCGCCGGGGTGCCCAGCGCCTTTTCCAGATTGTAGGCGCGGATCAACGGAGACGGACGGTAAATTTTGTACATCTCCTGAATTTCTTCCGGAATATCGATATAGCGGGTCGTATTGTCCATTTCCTGCTTCGCCAGCTCCTCGCAGAAAACCGGATATAAATCCTCTACTGCGGCGGGCTTCATTGTGCCCGGATTGATCATGGGATCGGGAAGCTCTTTCATATCGGCACGAAGGTTATACCATTGCTTCGGCATCTCGTCTTCGCTCAAATACAGTCTGTGGGGAACCTTTACCATTTGAATCACTCCTTGAAAAATAAAAATAAAAAAGACCTTTGTCCCAATTACTGGGACAAAAGCCTTAACTTCTGCGGTACCACCCGGTTTGATGATTATAACCATCCACTCAATTTACATACTATCATATGCACCCCGCTGATAACGGACAGGGCTCCCGTCGACGCCTACTCCCGAATCTTTCGGTTTCAGGCCGCCCTCGCAAGGCCATTCAGTAAATTCTATGCTGCCGCATTCACACCAGCCAGCGGCTCTCTGATACACCCGTCTTTACTTACTTTTCTTGCTCCACGGTTTCTTGGTTTGAAATTTGTTATTATCTTACGCCTGGATGCCCCGTTTGTCAACCCTTTTTTCAAAAAATTTTCTTTTTGCTTTTTTGCGAACAGGAAAGCCCACTTTTATTTTTCCTTTTTCTCTTGACAAATGGGGAAAATGTGGTACATTGAAATTATACTTCTAGAAATTATTTTATAAAAGATTTTCGATAAGAAGGAGTGTCGTTTATGCTGCAGCAGGTTATGACCGCCCCGGGCGTGATCGAGTTTAACGAGGTGCCGGTGCCCGAGGTAAAGCCCGGCCAGGTACTGGTCAAAATACAAAAGATCGGAATCTGTGGTTCGGATATCCATGTGTATCACGGGAAGCATCCCTTCACCAAATATCCGGTTACCCAAGGCCATGAGGTTTCCGGTGAAATCGCCCAGATTGGACAAGGGGTGGAAGGTTTTTCCGTCGGGCAGAAGGTCACGATTCAGCCTCAGGTGGTATGCGGAAAATGCTATCCCTGCCGCCACGGAAAGTATAATCTCTGCGAGGAGCTGAAGGTCATGGGCTTCCAGACCACCGGCGTAGCCTCCCATTATTTTGCGGTAGACGCTCAAAAGGTCACCCCTCTGCCGGAGGATATGAGCTTTGACGAGGGCGCTATGATCGAGCCATTAGCTGTCGCCGTTCACGCCATCAGGCAGGCGGGAGACGTTACCGGCCTGAAAATTGCTGTTCTTGGCGCCGGACCTATTGGAATTTTGGTTGCCCAGGCGGCCAAGGGCATGGGAGCCCAGAGCGTTATAGTCACCGACATCAGCGACGTTCGCCTGGCAAAAGCCAAGGAGTGCGGCGCGGATTACTGTGTTAATACGAAAAATACCGACTTTGGCGACGCTATGCTGGAATACTTCGGCCCAGACAAAGCCGACGTGATTTACGACTGCGCCGGCAACGACATCACCATGGGGCAAGCGATTAAATATGCCAGAAAGGGCAGCACTATTATCCTGGTGGCGGTGTTCGCCTCCATGGCCAAGGTAGATCTCGCGGTTCTCAACGATCACGAGCTGGACCTGAACACCACCATGATGTACCGCAACGAGGACTACCTGGATGCCATCCGGCTGGTCAATGAAGGCAAGGTTACCCTGGCTCCCCTGGTTTCCAAGCATTTCGCCTTCCGGGATTACCTAAAGGCTTACCAATACATCGACGACAACCGGGAAACCACCATGAAAGTGATTATTAATGTACAGGAATAAAGGTAATCCATATAGAACGAAGCACTGGAAAAGGGGGCTCCGCATGCAAGCGGAGCCCCCTTTCATAAATTTCATACAAGCCCTTATTCAGCCCTTCTGCCGCCGTAAGCTTATTTTTACGCCTTATATCCCAGCGCTCTGTTCCTTCTCCCTTTTCCAGCTTATAAATGAAGCTTTTTGTGAATTTCGCGATACATGGCTTTCCAGTTGAAAATAAGCTGAAGGGAAATCACAATCAGGCTGGCCGCGGTACAAATCACCGAGGGAGCGATGACCCCAAGCACTCCGGTAAACAGAAAAACCAAGGGAACGACGCCCAGAACGGCGCAGAGGATTAAATGAATCATATAATCCCGGTCCGGCATCCGGAGCACCCGGGAGAGGATGATCACCGCCAGCATAGCGCCGATGCAGACAGAAGGAAACACATAATCAACTGACCAGCCTCTCCATCCGGTAAGCCAATCCCACAGGAAGGCGACCCCGGAGATCAGAACCAGCTGCCAGACGATATTGTTCAGCAGCTTCGCCTTTTTTACGATGCCTACCACCGCCCAAAGCCATCCGCAGCCCAAGCCCAGCACAGCGAACAGTGACCACCAAATCCCGGTAGGCACCAATAGGTTGACCGCGACACATATGATGGCTGCGGTCAGGGCTGCGCCTGAAATAATTTGGATCAGGCGCTTGGTAAAGCTTCTATTTTCCGGAAGCTCCGGATAGCTGGGAGCCTCCTCCCTTTTCCCGGACAGATTTCCTCCGCATAGGGGGCAGCGCTGATGTGCGCCCGCCACCCACACGCGGCAGGATTTACAATAAAGCATAGACTAATCCTTCTCTCTAACCGAGGCGTTGCTCTTGATCTCGACATCAACTCCCATACCGGAAAGCAGGCGAAAGAAATTCCGCTGGATATCCGTATCCTCATACCGTGAGCTAAAGCCAACGGACAGCGCGTCGCCGCAGGAGCAGACGCAAACTTGCAGCTTAGCGGTACTGGCAAATACCGAAAAGCTTTCCACAAATGGCGAGATTTCTTCCGGAAGCTTTACCTTTCCCACGTTGGAAACCACCATCGTTTCTCCAAAGTCGGAAACGCGGCGGGCGATTCTCAGGCAAAAATTTTTAAAGGATAAAGGAGCGATCTTCGCGAAGGGATTTCGCTCCACCGCCATATAACCGCTGATCCGGCTTTTCAGCCGGTCCTGCGTAAGCTCCCGCTCAAAAGAGCTTTTCAGTGAAGCGATGATATCCTCCAGGTTTTCTTCTCCTTCCTGAAACCGATAGGCCACCCGGATATTTCCAAAGAAGTTCCGGGTAGTTTCCGAAGAAAAATACTGGCGCAGATTCACCGGAACCGTAATCACCACCGGCTTTTTCTCCTTATAAAGCATCATCTCCCGGTGGATAGAGATCATCAGCAGAGCGCAAAGAAAAACCGTAAGGGTACTGTCATAAGCTTTTGCCAAATCCAATACCTTCCGGCAGGACATCAGTCCTTCCGTGACCCGGTACTCCTCGCTGAATCTGCCGGTAAGGCGGTACGCCCGGCCCGGCAGGCCGGACCTCACTTTTTTCACATGCTGATAATATTTTTTAAAGCTGTCCTCCGCCCTGGAAGAAATTGGAGCCGGGGAAAGCTCGTCGGCCAGCTCTCTGGGAACCTGGCCGGGATGGACCCCTGAGAGGTAGGCGCATAGCAGATACTGCAAAAATTGCAGCGCGCCGGTGCCATCTGTCAGTGCGTGATAAACCTCCAAATTAATCCGGTTGCGGTAATAGCTTACATCGAACAGCAGGTGGCGCTGGTTCCGGTAAAACAGCTGGGAGCATACCCCCGTGTTTTCCTCATGAACCTTAGGCCGAAGATCTCCGGCCTCCAGATAGTACCAAAACAGGCCGTTTCTAAGAATATACAAAAAATGGGGAAAGCACTCCAGCGTCTGATCCAGAGCCTGCTGCAGCGGCGCCTTCTGGATCCGCTCGGTCAGCTCGCAGGAAAAGCGGAACACTCCGGTATTCCGCTTGCCGCTGGTGGAAGGGAAAATCTTGCCCGCGTTATCCAGCTTAAGCCAGCTACCTGCCTGATTCATCCCTTTCACCCCCGTTTAAAAACGTGTTAATCAGGGCATGGGCCCGGCGCACATGAATATAACCGGTGCCCAGCCCCATAAAGCCGTGCAAGGCGTCCCGCATCCGGTAAATAGTCACCCGGCTCCCCGCCGCCCGCAGCTTTCTGCCATAAGCCTCCCCCTCATCCCGCAAGGGATCAAACTCAGCGGTAATGATCAGGGTATCCGGCTGATCGGAAAAGTCCTTTGCCAAAAGCGGCGCAAAATACGGATTTTTTAAATCCTCGTCATCCCGCTTGTAAAGATCAATATATTCGCAGATTCTCTTGGAGGTCAAAAGATATTCGCTCCCGTTTTCCATCACTGAGGCGAACGGCGACGATTCGCTGTGGTCGTAATAGGTAGCCGGATAAATCAAAATCTGGCGGGGAATATAAAATTCTCCTTCATCCCGCGCCCGTAAGGAAACCGCTGCGGCCAGATTACCGCCGGCGCTGTCGCCGATCACCGTCACCCTACCCAGGTCAAAGCCAAAGCTTTTCGGCCTGACAAACAGCTCCCGGGCAGCAGCGTAACAATCATCCAGCCCCTGAGGAAACGGATGCTCCGGTGCCAAACGGTACTCCACCGAGATCACACGGCTTCGGGCCGCCCGCGCCAAAGCGTCGCACACCTTATTGTAGGTGTCAATGCTTTCAGTCACCCATCCTCCTCCGTGGAAAAACAGCAGTGTGTTTTTCCCTGTATTGTCCTCTGGAGTATAAATTCTGGTGAGAATCTTTCTTCCCTCAGACACAATGGTATGATCCTGCCATCGGTCTTTCGGCAGGAGGGCCGGCAGTCTTAAATAGCGGATAGACCTTTCCAGCGGATAGGTCTTTCGAATGTCAATATCCGGATAGGACAGCACCTTCAGAGCAAGGCGCATAAACTTATTGATCGCCATAAAAATCCTTTCCGCGCAACCGCAGGCCGTTGTTCTTTTTAAGGTATACTGCCTCTAAATAATAAATATTTTGCTATCCATCTTACAAAAAATATTCGTTTTGAAAAAGGAAGAAACTCTTTTAAATCTATGATAAGCTGTATAAGGCCGGCATAGGTCAAGCTTCCCGCTCTTGTAAAAAAGGCCTGCCGTTTCTTTCCTATAGGCTTAACCCTAGACCCCTATCATTCCATCGGTAGCTTTGCCGTCATTGGCAGTGTGAGGTTATTATACCACATATAGCCGCCGATCACCAAATTTCTTTTTGCCTAGTCCTTTTTCCTTCTTCTTTCTTTTTGCTCTCGCGCTGATCTCAGAGGCACTTTTTTATTTGAAATCATCTTTTAGCCCATCTTGCAGCTATGCTCCAGGGATGTATGCATGGAGAAAGGTCTGAATCCTAGGGCAAAGCCCTAGCGGGAGAAAATCCCCCGTTTGGTTCAGATCGTATTTCCCTTGTAAACAGGCCGCACCGCCGTCGTCATGGGCATTCAGCAGGAGCCCGGTTTCCGCACCAGCGGATCTTCCCTTTTACCAGCACCATAAAAATTTCATAGTCCTGGTCCAGCACGACCAAATCGGCGTATTTCCCGGGCTGAATACTCCCCGTAGTTTTGTCCGCGCCAAGCTGAACCGCCGGATTTAAAGTCATCGCTTTTACCGCCTGTGCCAGAGGAATCCCAAACCTCAGCAGATTTCGCAGCTCCTGGTGCAGATTCGTAGTGGATCCCGCCAAGGTGCCATCCCGCAATAGGGCCGCACCCCGGCGCACACAAACCTTTTGGCCTCCCAGGGTGTATTCTCCGTCGGGCATACCAGCGGCCCGCATAGAATCGCTGACAACCACCGCCCTACTTCCCAGTATCCGGAACGCCAGCCGCAGCATTGCCGGATGGATATGAATCCCGTCACAAATCAGCTCCGCCCGAACCTGCTCGCTGTCCAGCACCGCGCCTGCCGGACCTGGCTCCCGATGGCCGAGAGCAGCCATGCCGTTGAACAGATGGGTGGCCTGGCCCACCCCTTGACGAAATGCTTCTAACGCTCCCTCGTAAGAAGCCGCTGTATGTGCCATAGAGATCACACACCTGGAGCGAACCCGCCGGATAAAATCTTCGGCGCCCTCCAGCTCCGGCGCTAAGTCCACAATTTTAATCAGGCCGGAATACCGATTCCACAGTGCTAAGAATTCCCCGGCGTCCGGCTTGCTGAGACGGCTTTCCTTTTGCGCTCCCTTTTTCAGCGGCGATAAATAAGGGCCCTCCAGCCGGGCGCCGTGAACATAGGCCCCCGGCAGGCCCTGTCTTTGACCCGCGCGGATCATATCCAGAATGGGAGGAAGCTCCTCAATGGGCCTGGCCATCACGGTTGGACAAAAGGAGGTAACCCCATGCCTGGCCAGTTCTTCCGACATAGCGGCCAGCGCCTCCAGAGAGGCGTCCTCCACATCGAAGCCGCCGCATCCGTGAATATGCTGGTCAATCAACCCGGGGATCACCAGCTTATTGGAAAGATCAATCCAACCGCCCGGCTCCTCATCCCGCCAAGGCGTCAGAGCCGTAATCCATTCTCCTTGGACCTCAATATCCTTTGGCGACAGAATAAAATCCTGATCCAATACTATTCCATTTTTTAAACGCACGGCACTTCCTCCCGTTATTGGTATTTCTCCTATTAGACTGAGCTTTTCATTTTCAGGCTTTGTGATATCATGGGGCCGACACGCGGCCGGCCATGCGGCCTTATTGAGTTTAGCTTCGGCCTTCTGCGCTTTTGAGGGCTCCGGGGAGCCTATCTCAGTTTATGTTGGCTCCCCATCATCGGCGCCGCGGTCTGACCGCTTGACGGAGGCAAAGCCCTCCTTCGCTGATTTCAGCACCCGCCTATTAGCTCAGTTCCAGCATCCCATGATAAAGGCGGTAATAAATCCCCTTTTGTGCCAACAACTCCTGATGGCTGCCCCGCTCTACGATTTTCCCGTGCTCCAGCACCATAATAGCATCGGCGTTGCGAACTGTGCTCAAGCGGTGGGCGATGACGAACACTGTGCGCCCTTCCATCAGCCGGTCCATCCCCTTTTCAATTAAAGCCTCTGTACGGGTATCAATGGAGGAAGTGGCCTCGTCGAGAATCAGCACCGAGGGGTTTGCTATGGCGGCGCGGGCGATAGCCAGAAGCTGCCGCTGGCCTTGAGACAGATTGGCGCCGTCCGCTGTTACCACTGTCTGGTAGCCCTGGGGCAGCCGGCGGATAAAGGAATCCGCGTTGGCAATTTTGGCCGCCCTTTCGATTTCCTCCTGGCCGGCGTCCAGCTTGCCGAACCGGATATTGTCCGCGATGGTTCCGGTGAAGAGATGAGTGTCCTGAAGCACAATGCCCAGCGACCGGCGCAGATCCTTCTTTCTAATCTCTCGGACGTCAAAGCCATCGTACATTACGCTGCCTTCCTGCACGTCGTAAAAGCGGTTGATCAGATTGGTAATGGTGGTTTTCCCCGCGCCAGTGGAGCCTACAAATGCAATTTTCTGCCCCGGCTTAGCGTAGAGGCTGATATCCTTCAAAATGGGATGCCCGGAATCATAGCCAAAGTACACTTCCCGAAAGCGCACGTCTCCCCGCAAAGGCACCAGGGTTCCGTCCTCTCGGCGCCATGCCCATTGCTCCTCTGCCCCATCGGCTTCGACGTGAACCCGCTCCACCTTGCCTTCGTCCTTTTCCGGCTGCTGGGCCATGGCCTCGAATACCCGCTCCGCGCCTGCCAGGGCGGCCAGCAGAAAATTTCCCTGCTGGGTGAATTGATTGATCGGCGCGGCGGCCTGCCGGACAAACACCAAATAGCTGGCCAGGCTTCCTACATCCGTCATGCCCTGTAAGGCCATAATACCGCCCAAAATGGCCACAATGGCATAGTTGATATAGGAAATGCTCACCACCGCGGGGATCATTGTGGCGGCAAAGGCCTGGGCGCCGGTTCCCGCTTTTCTGAGCGCCTCGTTTTTCTCCCGGAAGCCCTGCATATTTTCTTCCTCATGGTTAAAGACCTTTACCACCTTCTGGCCGTTGACCATTTCCTCAATATAGCCGTCCAGCTCTCCCAGGCTTTTCTGCTGCATGGTATAATAGGCCTTGCTCCGCTTGCCGCTGAAACGGATGTAGAGGAACATCGCCCCATAGCATACAGTAACAATAAGGGAAAGCTGCCAGTTGAGAATGAAAAGGATCAGCAATGTCCCCGCCATCTGGATAAAGCTTTGAATCACCATGGCAAAGCTGTTGTTCAGGGCGTCGGAAATCGTGTCCACGTCATTGGTAAAATAGCTCATCACATCGCCGTGCCGCCTGGTGTCAAAAAAGCGCAGAGGAAGGGTTTGCAAATGGGAAAACAAATCTCTGCGGATATCGAAAAGCACTCTTTGAGCGGCCTTCACCATAATTTGGGTATAGCCGTAGGCCGCGGCTACGCCGACTGCGTAAATCACCCCGGTGACCGCGACGCCGGCGATCAGCGTTCCCATATCCCCCGAGGACAGGCTGTTGACCACCGGGCGGATCATATAGGTTCCCAGCAGGTTCGCCAGGGCGCTCACTGTTACCAGCACCGCCACCCACAGCAAAAGGAGCTTATGGCGGCCCAAATAGGACAGCAGAGTTTCCACAGTATAGCGGAAATTTTTAGGCTTTTTCCCGGTGATTTGCCGTTTCGCCATCAGTCCTCCTCTCCTTTCATCTGGGAAGCATAAATTTCCTGATAAATAGAATCCTTTTCCAGCAGCTCCCGGTGAGTGCCCGTACCATGGATTCTACCGTCATCCAGGATGATAATTTGGTCTGTATCCATCACCGACGTGATCCGCTGGGCGATGATGATTTTAGTTACATCGGTCAATTTTGCCAGCGCCTCGCGGATTTCTCCTTCAGTAGCAGTATCTACCGCGCTGGTGGAATCGTCGAAAATCAGCACCTTCGGTTTTTTCAGCAGGGTACGGGCGATACAGAGCCGCTGCTTCTGCCCTCCGGACACATTTACACCGCCTTGCCCCAAATCGGTATCCATTCCCTTGGGCAGCCGCTCAATAAACTCATCGGCCCTGGCCTTGCGGCAAGCCTCCCACAGCGTGTCGTCATCCGCCTCCGGATTTCCCCATAGCAGATTTTCCCGAATCGTGCCGGAAAACAGCACGTTTTTTTGCAGCACGATTCCCACCGCGTCCCGCAAAGCCCGCAGGTCGTAGTCACGGACATCCCGGCCGCCCACCCGCACGGTTCCCCGGGAGGCGTCGTACAGCCTGGGAATCAGCTGCACCAGCGTGGTTTTTGCCGAGCCGGTGCCGCCCAGGACTCCCACCGTCTGTCCAGCCTTGATAGACAGGCTTACGTCGGAAAGAGCGTACTCCTGCGCCTCCGGCTTATATTTAAAAAATACCCGGTCAAAATCCACGCTGCCGTCGCGCACCTGGCCGACCGGCTGTTCCGGCGAGGAAAACGCCGGCTGCTCTTCCAGCACCTGGCCGATGCGGTGAGCGCTGGCCAGCGACCGGGTCAGCAGCAAAAACACGTTGGAGATCATCATCATTGAGTTCATAACCTGGAAAACGTAGCTCAGGAACCCAGTCAGCTCCCCCACTTGGAGCGTGGAATTTAGAATCATATTGCCGCCAAACCACATAATGAGGATGACGCACACATACATTACCAGCTGAAACGCAGGCAGGTTCAGCACCGCGTACTGAAAGGTTTTCTGGCTGGTTTCCATGAGAGAGGTATTGACCTCCTGGAATTTCTCCTCCTCATACTCCCCACGGACGAAAGCCTTTACAGCCCGGATAGCGGTGAGCCCCTCCTGCACTGTGCCGTTTAAGCGGTCCACCGCCCTTTGCAGCAGGCTGTATAGAGGCGCGATCTTTCGAAGGATGTAAAAGAGAGCCGCTCCTAGAAGGGGAGCGCAGACCAGGAAAACCAGCGCCAGGGTTGGGTTCATCCAAAAGGACAGCCCTACGCCCATCACCAGCATCACCGGTCCCCGAACCATAGGCCGAAAGCCGCCGTTGACAGCGTTTTGCAGCACCGTTACGTCGGTGGTCATCCGGGTCACCAGGGATGAGGACTCGAAATGATCCAGATTGGAAAATGCGAAGCCCTGTACCTTCTGATACTGGGCCTCCCGGATCCGGGCGCCCCAGCCATAGGCCGCCCGGGCGGCAAACCGGGCGTACAGCAGACCGGTTACCAGCGACAGCAGGGCGCAGATTCCCATATAAACGCCTTGCTGCAAAATATACGGGACATCGTGGTTTTTTACCCCTACATCAATTAAGTCCGCCATCAGGAGCGGGATGAACAGCTCAAAGGCCGTTTCAATCACCACCAGCAAGGCGCCGATGACCATATCTCTCCGATAAGGTCCCAGGTACCGCAGAAGACGTTTCAGATCCGTCATAAAACGCCCTCCTTTTGTCCCCGTAGGTTTCGGTACGCCCGGGAAAGATAACCGGCGAACCGCTCCCGCTCTTCCGCACTGAACCCGTCAAGCATAAGCTCCTCCATTTCACGGCATCGCTCCCGCCAGGTTTCATCAGCGCGATGCCCCTTTTCCGTCAGCTCGATGGAATTGCACCGCCGGTTCTCCTCGTTGGGCCGCCTGGTGATAAAACCGCCCTTTTCCAAGGAGTCCACCATCCGGGACACTGCCGCGGAATCCACCTCAAAATATTCGGCCAGCTCCCGCTGTCCGCAAGGGCCGTGACACGCCAAATAAGTGATCAGCTTCGGCTGACCCACTACCAGGCCTATTTCTCCTAAACATGGCCGGAGATAGCTTCGCTGGGCGTGAAACGCCCTGTATAGCAGCATATGAAAAGTACGTTCCATTTAGCTCTTCCTCGCTTATAATTGATCTATCAACAATTGACACATCAATTATAGCAAATCCGGCTGGTTTGTCAATTTTCCCATGGTTTTTTCTGCCGTTAAACCGGCTTTTTATCAGCCGGCCCGAAAAGAGCCCTCCCCTGTAAAGCGTTTGATTTTTTCTTCTCCCCGCCGCATGTTACTTATTAACCGTCAAGTCGAACCAGCGGATTTCTTTTGCCTTGTCAGCGGCGCGCAGCAGGCCCAGATCCGGAAAACCGGGCCTGGGCCTGCTCAAAAGCATATTAAATTTCGGCCATCAACCGCACTTGGAGTAGCCGCAGTTGCGGCAAATGACGCATCCGCCCTCATGCTCCAGCTTTGCGCCGCACTCAGGGCAGAACCGCATTCTGCCCGGCACTACGGTCTCCGCCTGAGAGGCCGCCGGCCCCTCTGCGGCGGAAAGCTCCGGCTCGGCCCAATGTCCCAGCCGTACCTGCTGCTGGTAAACCCGCTCAATCGCCTTAGCGATAGCGTCGGGACAAGAGGTACACTTCATGCCGCTCTGCCGTATGGTGGACGGGCACCGAATGCCCTTCAGCTGATCGATAATGCTTCTCACGTCAATCCCGGAGCGAAGGGCAATAGAGGCCAGCCGGGCAGTAGCCTCCGACTGGGACGGACAGCCACCCGCCTTGCCGGTGTTGGTGAAAATTTCACAAATACCCTTGTCGTCATAGTTCACCGTAATATAGAGGTTTCCGCATCCAATCTTCACCCGTTCGGTGATGCCGGTAGTCATATCCGGGCGGGGACGGGGCTTGATGACCGCCTGGCCGCCTTCAGCCGGGGATTCCTCCTGGCCATCCTTTTTCACCTTGCCGATGTTCAGCACCTGCTCGCTGCGGCTGCCGTCCCGGTAGATCGTAACGCCCTTGCAGCCAAGGCGGAAAGCCAGCTTATAAACCTCCGCGACCTCTTCCCGTGTGGCGCTGTTGCAGAAATTCACGGTCTTGGACACCGCGTTGTCCGTATGCCGCTGGAAAGCCGCCTGCATACGGATATGAAATTCCGGACTGACCTCATGGGCGGAAACAAACACCCTGCGGATCTCCTCGGGAATTTCCTCAATTCCTTCCAGGCTGCCTTGTTTAGCGATCTTTTTCATCAGCTCGTCGGAATACAGGCCTCTTTCCTCCAGGACCTCCCGCAAAATGGGATTGACCTCGATCATTTCCGTACCGTCCATAATATTTCGGATATAAACATAGCCAAAAATCGGCTCTACGCCGGAGGAACAGGAGGCCAGCAGCGACAAGGTTCCGGTCGGGGCGATTGTGGTAACCGTAGCGTTTCGCTGGGGAAGCTCCTGATCCAAAGTGCTCTCCTGGAACAGCGGGAAGGTTCCGCGGGCCTTTGCCAGCTCCCGGCTTTCCTCACGGCCCGCCTCAGTCACCGCTCTCATTACGGTTTCCGCCAGCCGCACGGCCTGCTCGGAGTTGTAGGGGATTTTCAGCCGCAGCAGGGCATCCGCCCACCCCATGACTCCCAGGCCGACCTTGCGGGTCTGTTTGGTCATAAAGTCGATTTCCTTCAAAGGATACTTATTGGCGTCGATCACGTTATCCAGAAAATGCACTGCTTTTTTGGCGGTAGCCTTCAGCTTGTCCCAGTCAAAGGAGTAAACGCCGTTTTCTTCCCTAAGCATTTTTGTCAGGTTGATTGACCCCAAATTGCAGGATTCATAGGGCAATAAGGGCTGTTCGCCGCAAGGGTTTGTGGATTCGATTTTCCCCGCTTTCGGCACCACATTGTCCCGGTTCAGGCGATCCAGAAAAATAATTCCAGGCTCGCCGTTGTGCCAGGCCGCATCCACGATGCATTCGAATACCTCCCTGGCGTTCAGCGTACCAGTGACCCTGCCGCCGTGAGGATCCACCAGCTCGTAGTCCTTTCCCGCCTCCACAGCGTTCATAAATTTCTCTGTCAGGCCCACTGAGATATTAAAATTGGTGATTTCCTTATTGTTGGTTTTGCAGTGGATAAATTCCATAATATCCGGATGATCCACCCGTAGGATTCCCATATTGGCCCCCCGCCGGGTGCCGCCTTGCTTAACAGCCTCGGTGGCCATATTGAACACCTTCATAAAGCTGATGGGACCCGACGCCACGCCGCCGGTAGAATTCACCGCGCTGCCGCAGGGGCGCAGCCTGGAAAAGGAAAAACCTGTCCCGCCGCCGGATTTATGAATCAGCGCCGCCTGCTTAATGGTTTCAAAAATGCCCTCCATAGTATCCTCCACCGGAAGCACAAAACAAGCGGACAGCTGACCCAGCGGCCTCCCCGCGTTCATTAAGGTTGGGGAGTTGGGCAAAAACTCCAGGTTGGTCATCATTCTATAAAAGGAGTCAGCGAGCGCCTCGCAATCGGCGTTTTCATCATACCGGCGGTCTGACGCGGCAATCGCCCCGGCCACGCGGCGGAACAATTCTTCTACAGTCTCGATGACAACTCCTTCCCCGTTTTTAATGAGGTAGCGGCGTTCCAATACGGTAAGCGCGTTTTTTGAAAGCTCCATAGTTCGGGTCCTCCTCGAAAAGATTGATACTATATATTGTATCACCTGTAAATGATAAGTCAATATTTTGTAGATCATTTTTTCTATTTTCCATAGACAAGCATTCGGATTTTCTGCTTTTTTAGTTGCTCCCAAGCCATATCGATAAGCCGTCCAGAGGCTCAGCAGGAGTATCATTCCCTACTATCATCCGCAAGCCTTTCAAAACATCTGAAACAGTTTTCTAAATTTACGGTTCTTTCTCAATTAGCCTTTTCCAACCGCTGTTCCGAGCGGCCGTAATCTCAGCCTCTGCGGGAAAGGTATTTTAACGGAGTTTCCAAGTGTGATAAGGAGCAGGACAAAACCGGCGGAAGCCTTCCGCCGGTTTTTCCGAACGCGCAAGCTGGAGCCTGCCATAACCGCCGTCAAAACCAGAGGCCTGGGCAGGCTCTATGAGGGCCTATCGGCGGTAAGCGTTTTGAGCCGCAGCGAATTTTATTTGCATCGCGTCACTTGCCTCACTGCCCGTAAACGGGCGGTCACCGTTTTAACGACAGCTTACCGGCATCGCAAAGCGGTCATTGCAGGCTTGCTTCGCCCGATGCTTGCTGCGAAAGCTTTTTGGGGGGCTTCCTCCACCTCTGCCGATGGGGCTCCAAACAATAAAGCAGCCGGGTTTAGAGCGAACTTTTCAGTGTTCTGAACCCGGCTGCTTTTCTTACGAAAGAGGTTGAAAACCAAAATAACTAAGCAGGCCCTGATAGATTCCCCAAGCAAATTCCCACTGATCCTCCCGCAGCTTTTGGGCGTCGGCCCAATTGCTGAGATACGCCAGTTCTACCAGTGCGGCGGGCATAGTGGTGCGCCGGAGAACAAAAAGCGAGGGATTGATCCTGACGCCGTTATCCCGGGTGCCTACTCTCTCAACAATGCCGTTGAGAATGTGCTGAGCCAGCCAGTAGGACTGGGTATTGGCGCGGTAAACATAGACCTCAGTGCCGTTGATTTCGGGATTTGTGTTGGAATTGCAGTGAATGCTGATAAAATAATCAGCGGGCCAGGAATTTGCCATATTGACCCGCTCCTGCAGGCTAGTCGCGTTATCTATGCCAAGAACGGTTTCCGGCGTAGGGCGGGACACCCGGGCCTGGAACCTGACATCGTCATTAAGCAGGCTTGCCAGGTAAATTCCCACGTTATAGGTGACATCCTGCTCCCGCAGGCCGTTTCCTTCCGCCCCGGCATTGTGGCCGCTGGGATTGTGGCCCTGATCAATAAATATTCGTATTGCCAAGCTATCGCCTCCTGATAAGTTCTTCTTTATCTTATTCCAGAAGACGGTCAGAAGTGCTCCGCTTTTTGGAAGAACCTCGGGAACTGCTGCCAGCTTCCTCTCTGAACCGATGGATCGCCCGCGTTTCTCTCACGCACTCTAAACGCGTAAGCAGGCCAGCCTTTTTATAGGGCTTTCCTAGGCTTCCAACAGCCTTCCCGCCTCAACGTTTGAGGCAGGAGCTCTTTTTCTCCCCTGCACAAGCCGGGGCATCTCTTGAATAAAGCAAAACGCCTGCGGAGTCTGTTCGTCGAACTCCAGGCTCCACAAGCGCTTTATTCCGTTTGCCCTCGGGCACGTCGGCGCCGACGCGGATGGTCAAGCTTCTCCGGAGGGGACGAAAAGCAGGAATATTCGCGTCAGTCATACCGAGCGCCGGCTGTCAGACGGTGACCGTCACCTTTGTCAGTCCTTCCGGAGCGTCGGGGTTGTTGCCGCGCTGCACCGAAAGCTCGCAGGCAAACAGCTGAATCACCGTAGCGCAGGCAAAGCCTCCCGCTACGCCCTCACATTCCGGCGGCAGAAGAACCGCGTTCCCTCCCGCCAGATCGGCAATTTCCTGTTTATTCGTAATCACGCACACGTCGCACCGCTGGTTTTTCAGCCGCTTAATCATCTCACAGGTATTTTCATCCGTAGCGGCGTCGGTTGCCAGCACAAACACCGGAATAAAATCCCGCAGCATGGCAATGGGGCCATGGGTAAAATTCGCCACGGAATATGCCCTGGAACGGACAAAGGAAGTTTCCTGAGTCTTGATTCCAAATTCCAGCGCGATAGGATAGTTCAGCCCCCGGGCCAAAATAAAGCACTCGTTCATAAAGCGGTACCGGTGCGCCATCCGGGAAAGCTCCTGTGTTCTGTCCAGCATCGCCGCGGCAATCCGGGGCAGCCTCTTCACTAAATCAAGCAGTCGGGGCTCTCCGGACAGCTGAGCAGCCAGCTGGGTCAGCAGGGCAAGCTGGCACAAAAAGGTTTTCGTGGCGGCCAGGCTCTTTTCCAGGCCAGCGCAGCAATTAAGGTGGAACTTTGCCCGCTGGGAAAGCAAAGAGCCTTCGGTATTGGTGATGGCCACAGTCAGCGAACCGTCCCGGTTTCCTCTGTCGATTAGGCTGCAAACATCCTGGGCCGCGCCGGACTGGGAAATTCCAACCACCACCGCGTTAGAAAGCTTCAGCTTTCCGCCATATTTGGTCAGCACCGACGGAGCCGCGATCATTACAGGCAGCCCCACATAGGTCTCAAACACATATTTGGCGAATTTAGCCGCGTTGCAGCTTGTACCCCGGGCGGCCAGCACAAGGCAGCTTGGATTTTTGCTCCGGATCTCCTCCGCCAAAAATTTTACCATGACCTGGTTCTGCTCGATACATTCTCTTAACGCAGCAGGCTCCTCTTGGATTTCCTGAAACATGATACTGTTATTCAATCAAACCATCCTTCTAAATTATGTATATTCTTCATTCGGTTATCCCTTTACCGCGCCGCTGGTTAACCCCCGCACAAAATACTTCTGAATGAACACGCCCGCGATAAAAATCGGTACGGTAGCCAGCGTAGCCGCCGCGGAGCTGGCGCCCCAGTCAATGGAAACGGCGCCCAAAAACGACGAAATAGCGATGGGAAGCGTTCTGGTTCCCCTGCCGGTGAGAATTAAGGCGAACATAAACTCGTTCCAGGAGTTCAGCAGCACCATGATTCCGGTAGTAGCCACACCAGGGGCCGTCATGGGAATACAGATCTTCACAAAAGTCCGCATTCTGGAACAGCCATCCACCTGGGCGGCTTGCTCCAGCTCCAGGGGCACATCTTGGAAAAAGCCCTTCATCATCAGCACCGCAAAAGGAAGCTGCAGAGCCGTATGGGCAAAGATTACCGCCAGATAGCTTGTGGCCAGCCCCAGCTCGCGCATCAGCACGTACATGGGCATCATGAGAGCGCCGGCAGGCACCGTGCGGGTTAGAATAATAAACATCGCAATAAACTTGGAGCCCGGAATTCTGATCCGTGCCAGGGAGTAGGCGCATAAAGCTCCCAGCACCACGCAGAGCACCATGGTACTGACAGAAACAATCACGCTGTTTATCATGCTGCCTAAAATATCGTTGCGGACAAATACCCGCACAAAGTGGTCAAAAATCGGCTGATAAAAAAGCTTCGGCGGGTCGGCAAACATAATGCTTTCCGGCTTTACCGATTGAGAAATCAGCATATAAATCGGAACGACGGTCCATATAACAAACAGGCCCACGACTAAAATGGATAGGATCAGCGTTTTTCTCTTGCGTCTCGACTGCATCGCCGTCCACCTCCTATTCTTCCAGCTTCTTGCTGCGCCGCATATAGAAGCAGCTGATCAGCATGATTCCAACTAACGTTACAATAGACAGCGCCATCGCGTAGCCCATTTCGTATTGGGAAAAGCCGACCTTATAGGTATACATCGACAGGGTCTCTGTCGAAAAGCCCGGGCCGCCTTTGGTGAGCACATAGACGGTGTCAAAAATCTTAAAAAGATCCATGGTGCGCATCAACAGGATAAACATCAGAATAGGCATCAGGGCCGGCAGAATAATTTTACGGACGATGCGCCAGAATTTAGCGCCATCCACCTGAGCCGCCTCGATCCAGTCCTCTGAAATGCCGGTCATAGCGGCAAACAGAATCAGGATGGTAAAGGGAGTCATCTGCCAGATATCCACCACCATCACGCTCATTAGGGAGGTGCTCTCATCTCCCAGCCAAGCGATATCGCCTATCCCGATGGTATTTCTCAGCACATAGTTCAGCATTCCAAACTGGGGATCGTAGATATACCGCCAAATCAGGGCCACAACCACAGGAGCGGTAATCATGGGAAGAAGCAGAATCGTCTGCAGCACCCTCAGGGTGCGCTTTAGGTTCCAAAGGGTCAGCGCGATCAAAAAGCCTAATACAGTTTCCAGGGTCAGGCAAACAAAAACAATTATCAGCGTGTTTCCAACCGCCTGCCCGAAGATGCCGTCTTGAAAAATTCTAATATAGTTATCAAGGCCGACAAATGTTTTATCCTTACCTAAATCAAACAGCTTCCACTCAAAGAAGCTCATATAAAAGCAATACGCGATGGAAAGAAAAATAAAAATGAAAAGGAAAATCATCACCGGCAGCGAGAAACAATAACCCATAGCCAAATTTCCGGTGCGCAGGCGACTTTTAGAACGACGCTTCATAACAAGGCCTCCCAGCACTCACAATTTAAAACACCATTTAAGAAACGCGCGAATTACGGTGTTCGGCTGAGGCACCGTAATTCGCGCTAAAGCTTCAATGCTTATCCTTCGGTCATTTTGGCCTGAACCTGATCTAAAGCATCCTGAGCGGTCATATTGCCGTTCATAACGTTCTGCAGGTTTACCTCCAAAATCTCACATTCGGCAGCCCAGGTACCCCAGGAGGGAGCCGGATTGGTGTTCTCATTCAGAATTTCAGACATAGCAGAAAGCATGGGAATGGACTCTTGCAGCTCGGTATCCTCATAATACGCCTTAGTGGCGCCGCAGGTGCTGGACTTCTGGGTGAAGTACTTCTGAGCGTCGGTATCTGTGAAGAACTTCACGAATTCGCCGGCAGCCTCCTTGTTCTGAGAGTCAACGCACACGGACCAGCAGTAGTCGTCGATGATGCCGCCCACGGTGCCCTTATTGGACTTCAGAGCCAAATAGCCCCATTTCCCAGCAGTAGCGCTGCTTTCTTCCTCCAGCCAGGAGGTAGACTGGGTGGCGACCAGCGTCATCGCGGCCTTTCCGCCGGATGCGGTCTGCCCGTTTTCATCCCAGTGGAAGTTCTGATATCCCGAGGGCAGATAAGGAGCCAAATCAGCTAAGAACTCAGCCACCTCAACGCCTTCCGCAGAGTTGACGTTAGGCTCGCCGGCGTCGTTAAAGTACCATCCGCCGTTGCTGGTCAGCAGAGAGCTGAAGATACTGGCCAGGGCGCCGCCCTTTTTGCCCGGGAAGGAAATAGGAGAATACTCGCTGCTGCCGCTCAGCTGCTCGCAAACTGCCAGAAGGTCATCCCAGGTCTCGGGCGGATCAAGGCTTTCCTGCTCGAAGATATCGGTGCGGTAGGCCAGTACGTGGGTGGTGATCCAGTCCGGCAGGCCGTAAAGGGTGCCCTCGTAGCGGTAGTCATCCACCAGGTTGGTGATATACTTCTCCAAATCTTCCTCCGTGGTATACTCATCCGCAGGAACCAGATAGCCGTTTTTCGCAAACTCCTGGAACCAGGAGGGATGGACGTAAATCACGTCGTAAGCGCCGGTAGCGGAAGCAAGCTCTAACGTGCAGGTTTCACGCAGGTTTTCCCATGGTACAGAATCTATCGTAACCTGTACGCCGGTCTGCTCTGTGAAAACAGCCGCCTGATCCTGCCAAGCAGGTACAAAAGGTTCTCCTGCCAGGGTCATAACGACCAATTCGCCGGACAGCTCGGGGGTTTCGGCGCCGGAGGACTCCTCCGCGCTGGCGCTTTGGGACTCAGTGCCGCCGGAGCTTTCCGGAGCTGAAGCTCCGGAACCATCACCGGAGCAGGACGCCAGGAACATAGAGCCCGCCAGGGCAACTGCCAGTAAAAGTGCCGCATGCTTTTTCATAGTTTACCTCTCCTTCTTTATCTGAATTTAACTGCTCAGCGCAGGGGAGAAAGCGCCGCCCTGCGCAGAGTGTGACGCTGGCCTTTGATAGCCCGCGCAAAAGACATCACATTTTCCGGAGTACAGCAGCCGCCGTAAACGCTGTCTCCGATCTGGAACAGATCCGCCCCGGTCATCTTACTGTCGATGGCGAAACGGCGGATGACATCCGGATCCGCGCCCTCCTGGGAGGTACCGATGGTGGTTTCCGCCAGCAAGCCGCAATTATGCACCACTGTCACCCACTGGCGCACCAGCTCGATGGTGAGGCCGGGCACCGTTCCGGGCGTGGGCAGTACAATGGCATCCGCCCCTGCCGCGGCAAGCTCCTTAATTTCAGCCTCCGTTACAAATTCGTCCGCATTCACCAGGAAGGAGCAGCCGCCCCAGGGCATTTTACCGGCCTTTACCAGTCCCATTTCTCCCATGCCGCTTCTCACCTGCGCCACGCTTTTCGCGAACTCACCGGCGGACATTTGAGGCGTGTGGATCAGGGTGATATAGCTGGCACCCTGTTCGGCGCCTCTGCGGGCGTTTTCCTCATTGGCCACCCGGCCCTGAGGATAGTCGTCCTCCTCGGTGACGGGCTCCAGAGTCATACCCACCGGTACGCCTACCAGCCGCTTGACGTCGCCAATAGTGGCGCCGAAGCCAAACTGCCAGAAAATCTTTTGGAAAGAATTTTCAATCACCTTTGTACTGGGCTTGCAGCCCTTGCTGCCGGCCTCGTTAAAGCAGGAGCCAAACTGCTCGATTCCCGCCTGGGTGGATTCCATTCCAGGAATCATGGGGAAGTTTACATTATAATGGTTAATGGTGACCATATCGCAGCCCCAGCTCTTCAAAAGCTCGATGTTGCTGACGCCGTCGATCATAGACTGCTTAAAGGTAACCGTTTCACCGATCACCACTCGTCCGCTGGCGGCAAAGATGGCGTCTACCATTTCCTTCCGGGTAGCGTTGATGAGTTTAGCGCCTACGTCCTCTAAAAATTTTACTGCCATGTCCCTCTTCCTCCTGCCGCGAATCGACGGCGTTTATTTAATGTAAGTGGATATATTCCGCATGCTCACGGATGATATCGTCCAGAATCGCTTCCGCATCGTTGACAGAACGGATGAACGGATGGCTGATCAGGGCCAGCAGGGCGTCGTCTGCGGATCTTTCGGCGCCGGCCTTTACCGTCAGAGACTCGTAAGCCTTCACGTGTTTCACAAGGCCGTCAATCGCCGCAGGCATTTTGCCCACATTGAGCGTCCGCAGGCAGTCGCCCTTAACCACTGCGGGAACCTCTACCACCGCCATATCATCAAGGCCCTGGATGCATCCATGATTGGGCACGCAGACAAAGTGAATGGCGCCGTCGTTGGTTTCCATGGAATTGATCAGGGAAACCGCGGCCTCTGAATACCATGCGCCGCCGCGCAGCGACAGGCCGGCCGGCTTAGTGGTCAGGTTGGGATCGCTGTAATCCTTCAGCAGCTGCTTATCCACCTCAATCAGGGATTCACCCCGGGTCTTTTCCTGGGAGGAAATCTTCTCATACAGCTCCTTCTGGTGGAAGTAATACTGCAAATAGCTAACCGGCAGGACGCGCATGGCGAGGGCCTGGCGCTTATTGAAGGCATAGCCCAGCATCTCATCGCAGTTGGGATGGTCTAAAATCTTTTCAAAGGCCTCGTCGGTAACATCCTTGCCGTTGAGATAGATCCCTTTGATAAAGGCAAGATGGTTCAGGCCGAAATAATCGAAAAATACGTCGTCGTTTTCCCAGCCCATGTGCTTTTTGGTGCGCATGAAGGCCGTAATAGGACAGTTGCACAGGCCCACCACGGGAACATCCGTATACCGGGCCACCGCCTCCGTGATAATTCCAGATGGATTGGTAAAGTTGATCAGCTTGGCGCCCGGAGCGTATTTCTTCATCATTTCAGCGATTTCCAGGATCACAGGGATGGTGCGCAGCGCTTTGGCGAAACCGCCGGGGCCCGTGGTTTCCTGTCCGATATAGCCGTGGCGCAGGCCGATTCTCTCGTCCTTGGCTCTGGCGGGCAGCAAGCCCACGCGGAACTGAGTTACGACATAATCCGCGCCTTCTACCGCGGTCTTTAGGTCGTCGGTCATTATCACTTTCGGCGGATTGTCATAATGCTGGCACATTCTCTCGATCAGGCCGCCTACAATTTTCAGCCGGTCCATACGGATATCCATCAGGGCAAATTCCTTTACCTTCATTTTGTCCTGACGGTTAAAAAATCCGTCGATCAATTCAGGGCTGTAGGTGCTTCCCGCGCCGATCACGCAAATCTTCAACTCTTTCATAAACGCACATCTCCTAATCTATAGTTGAAAGCACAGCTTCCACTGCTTCTTTGGCGGGGTAATTCTTCACATTGTGATATTCCCCAATACTCAAAGCGGTAAATACCGCCGCGTAGTCGGCACAGCGCCTGCTGTCCCAGCCGCTCATAGCGCCGTAGCAATAGCTGGCGCCGAAAATATCTCCCGAGCCTACCGTATCGTAGGCTTCCACGGTGCAGCCCGGCCGGCGGACGAGCTCACCGCCGGTTGCCACTACACATCCCTTGCCTCCCTGCTTGAACACTGCTGTCCCCCGGAAGCCCATCTCCTGAAGCAGCTTCATGCAGCCGGCCGGATCCTCTGTTTTCAGCAGGCCCAGCATCTCCTTTCGAGCGGCAAAGAAAATATCCACATAAGGCAGAACGCCTTCTAAATGGCTGAACTCAAGCTGATCGATTCCCTCCACTGGAAACATCTGAACATCCAGCGCAACGGTAATTCCCCGTTCCTTTGCCTTTTTCAGCAAATCCCTGGCTTCGGCAGTCCACAGCTCAGGATAAAGGACATAGCCGGCCACATATAAAAGCTCCGCGCCGCCAAGGTCCTCAATATCAGGTATGTATAAGGGAAGCATCGGTGAGCATCCCTTGAAATCCTTTTCAGGGCCGTCGCAGATCACGATGCTTCTGGTGGTATCTGAATTTGGAAGCATCCGCACCATGGAGCAATCCACCGGAAACGCCTGCAAGTCCCGCAGCATTCTCTTGCCGGACTCATCGTCTCCAACCACAGCGCACAGCCTCACGTCAACTCCCATTCTGGAAAGGGCCTGGCTCACATAAACCGCCGAGCCGCCAGCGGTCACAGTGACGTCCTTTGCCCAAATCTTTTGCTCAAACACCTCTACGGAATTAGGGTTGTGCATCAGGATGTCCTCGCACAATTCTCCCAAAACCACTACGTTCATATTCGTCCTCTCCTCATTGCCAGCTTACATTTTGTCCTCTACTAAAATTTTGTCCGTCAAAGTCAGATACTGCTTGGACCGCTCAAACCGTTTGAAGGATACCGCGACCACCAAGGCGTCGATAATCGCCATCTGGGCGATGCGGGAAGCCATAGCCATACTGCGGAACATCGTCTCCTTGGAATGAGAAACCATACAGATATCCGACACCCGGGTAATGGGCGCTTTCTCCATACCGGTGATGCAAATGGTTGTGGCGCCGTTTTTCTTGGCCTCCTCCAGCATCTTGATGGTATTTTTGGTGCTTCCGGAATGCGAAATCCCAATGGCTACGTCTCCTGTTCTCAGCATGGAGGCGTGGATCAGGCAGTCATAATCGTCAATTCCAATCCGGGAATCAATGCCGGTCCGCAAAAGCCGGTAATGGGCGTCCTGGGCGATAGGCCGGGCATTGCCGCAGGAGAAAAATTCCACCTTATTGGAAAACGCGATATGATTGACCGCTGAAATAAAGTCCTGCCGGTTGAGCATTTGAAGCGTTTCCTGGAGCGCCTGCTGTTCTCCCGCAAAAACCTTTTCCAGAATGGTTGGCTCCGTGTCCTCCACGGTAATATCCTCCTGAATCATCTGGCTCGCGGGCACGATTTCGGCAGCCAGGCTCAGCTTAAACTCATAAAACCCGGCGTATTGCAGGCACTGGCAGAATCGAACCACACTGGCCTCGCTGACCTCACAGGATTCGGCCAGCTGAACCACCGTCATATGAACCGCTTGATCAGGATGATCTATCACAAAATCCGCAATCTTTTTGGAAGCGCCGGACAAAGCAGAGTACGTGGCTTGAATCCGTTCCGTACATCCCATTCCGCTCTGCAGGAACCTTAACTGTTTTTTCATTCTCAATCTCCTCTTTCCGAATAATATCCTTGAGTTAATTAAAGAATAGCAAATTCATGCCTGCAGAACAACCAAAATTTCAAATTTTGTAAAATATTTTTATGAAGCGTGTCTTAACAAAGAGTCAGCAGATGCACTGGGAAGTTATCTGGAACCACAGACAACAGGAGCAGCAACGAATTACTCGGGAATTAATATTAATTCTTCCCTGAGTGAGATCAGTTGGGGGAATCTTGCTCCGCAGCTGTGTCAGGAGGGAATTCCTGTAATCAAAGAGATCAATGAGACAACTGCCAGCGTTGTGCTGGAATATCAGCTGACTTCGCAGAATGATGATGAGGAAACGGAATTATATGACGTAAAAGAATTTTACAGAATGAAATATCAGGATACCAGGATTTATCTGCTGGATTTCCAGCGTTCTGCAAATCAGGTCTTTGATGGTACACTGCCTGTTTATCAGGATGATGGGATTATCCTTGGAGTGCGCGATAAGAATGTAGAATATATGATGAATGATGCTGCTACTGTGATAGCTTTTGTGCAGGAGGGAGATTTGTGGTCCTATTCAC